>Ga0310786_10000025_pt1 | contig 231127 bp, 201 predicted proteins | sample AusTroGonzalo_MG_FD_203881 | JGI IMG/M metagenome (GOLD analysis project Ga0310786, IMG submission 203881) | Bovine rumen microbial communities from tropical cattle in Woodstock, Queensland, Australia - Gonzalo_03 (v2) (version 2) | ecosystem: Host-associated > Mammals > Digestive system >... | reverse complement strand
GATGTGTGGGAGGGTTGAGGTGTGAGAAGAAAACCTATACAACCCTGCTGGGCAGAAAAACCTCGGATGGCTCAGTATGTGCATCGCTCATACCATCGGGATGACCAAGATTATCACTCGGAGAGCGAGCTTTCCAGATGATAATACTTTGTCCTTCCCTTCGCCGTTGGTTCACCTACGGCATAGCCATCCTAAAAAATCTGTGAAGATCTGAGGGATCTGTGTGACATTATATCATTTTCTGTGAATTTCTGTGGTATCTGTGTGACATTTTAATTTTTTAATTCAAGTGAATATGAAAGCAATGACAAAACAGCAATTGGCCGATAAGGCCGGAGTGAGTTTGAACACACTCAACCGATGGTGTAAACCGTTTCAGCAGGAACTGGAGGCATTGGGTCTGCAACCCAAAGCCAAGATGTTGTCACCCATCGTGGTGAAGTTCATCGCTGAAAAGTTATGCATCGATATATGACGTTATTTCACTTTATTCCACTTTATTCCTACATATCTCCCGTTGTCCACCTGTGTTCACCAGTGCCCTTTCAAGATGTCGTAACTTTGCCAAGGATTTGAGGGACATCGTAACCCAAGCGACAGTTAGGTACCGACAAAGCATGGGTTTCTCGGTAAGAAACTACCAGTTACATTACGACTAACTCGATCACACTTCAATCACTTCAATTCTTCAATTCTTTAATTCTTCAATTCATGGCAGTAAAGAATCCGCAATTCGAAATCAATCTGCGCAAGAACGACAACAGCGCGATGACGGGAGCCTACGGTAAGTACTACCCCAAGGCGGTGGAGAAGAAGACCATCTCCCTGAGAGGTCTCTGCAACCACATGGCAGAGCACAACTCCATCTATGGACGTGACGTCATCGGTGGCGTGCTCACCAAGATGTCGAACTGTATCATTGAACTTCTCTCACAGGGCAACCCCGTGAAGATTGACGGTCTGGGCACCTTCGTCCCCACCGTGGAATCCATCAAGATGGGCATCACCAAGCCCGACATCCTTGCCGGCAAGTGGAACGCCTCGACCTATGTGAAGGCCATTCACATCCGTTTCCGTCCAGAGGGCAACTCCGATGATGACATCACCTCCCGCAACTTCAAGGACCAGTGTGTGCTCAGCACCTACGGCGTGGAGGAGAAGGTGGATCTGACACCCGATGAGTCCGATCCCAAGAAGAAGCAGTACATCAAGCGCATCACGCCGCTCGATCACTGGATTGCCCAGCAGAAGGCAGAAGCCGACTCAGGTTCATCCTCTGGTGACTCTGGCAACGGTGGTAACACCGGTGGTGGCGGTCTGCCTGGCGGCGGAGGAGAAGGGTAAGTAAAGTTGAGAGTTTAGAGGTGAGAGTTTAGGGCTTAGAGGTGAGAGTTTAGGGCTTAGAGCACTCTGACTCTTGACTTGACGAACCCTGGGGGAGAGAAGGGAGATGTGGCCGGAGTGATGCAAGGGCTATCCAGTCAGCAAATCATCTGAAACAAATCCAACACCAGCCCTGTATGCAGCTTGCACCCTTCCTTCTTTCTCATCTTCTCGCTCTTTGATTTTATGTCACACAGAAAGCACAGAAAGCACGGAAATTCATGACACGACGTAGTCTGATGGAATATGTTTTAATTTTGCTGGAAGAACCTTGCAAACAAGCTTGCAGATTTCTTCAACCAAATCCAAACCTTTATTCACTCTGCAAGATGAATAAATCATTGATATTAAATGGAGTATGGTAAAAACTAGTTTTTAAGAATACTACACTTTATATCAATAGTTCCATCAGGCGGAATCATGATCTTTAATTGTCTTCAATATTAAAAGGATTTGCAAGCACAGACCTCTGGTCGGTTCATCTTATCCTGATGCTGCAAATAGGAGAGTTCACTTTCCATTTTGCTGACTCATGAGAAGACACAGAAGTTTTTTGAAACTTCATCATGCAAATCTAAATAACTCTTTTCTGTGAATTTCTGTGATTTCTGTGTGAGAATCTAATAAACAGAAAGTGCGGCGATTCAATTCGCTATACGCGAAATGGAGGTGAGTATGTCATCTGTATTGAAGTTCACCAAGAGGCCTACACGTTTATCGAGGAGCCTTAGGTATGTAAGCAGTTGTTTTGCAAACACTGGTTTCATTTCTTCGACTGATTTTAGCTCTACGATAATTTGATTCTCGACAAGCAAATCCAGACGAAGAGCCGTTTTGAGGACATTCCCCTTATAGTTGATGGGGACTTCTACCTGCCTGGCTACTTGTAAGCCACGCTGTTGGAGCTCAAACACTAAGGCCTCCTCGTAGGCAGATTCAAGCAATCCTGGTCCAAGAACCTTATACACATCGTATATCGCCCCTCTTATTTGAAATGTTATCTCATTGATCGTCATTTTCTGCGGCATCTTTGATTTCTAATCTTTAAGACTATAAACGTATTAACATCTATAAATATTGTACCACAATGAAGAAGTCAACTTGGAAACAAATCATTCAAATCATCATCACGATCCTCACAGCTATCAGTTCCACTATCGTTGTGCAGAGTTGCTTGTGATTTACATGGCACACAGAAAGCACGGAAAACACAGAAATTTCTTCTGATGGGAAGCTTTTTAATTTTGTTGGAAGAACCTTGCAAACAAGCTTGCAGATTTCTTCAACCAAATGAAAAACCTTTATTCACTCTGCAAGATGAATAAATCATTGATGATGAATGACGTGGAATATAAACTCGTTTATAATTACACTCACTTCAACAACAATGTATTCCATCAGGAATTATCTGTGAAGATCTGTGGGATCTGTGTGAGTTTTATCATCTTTCTGTGAATATCTGTGATATCTGTGTGACTTTTAAAATAAAACCAAGTATGAAAACATTGAAACCATTGAAGCATGAGGCAGTGAAGCTGCTGGTGGTGCACTGCTCAGCGACACGCTGTGACAGGGAGTTCACCGTTGAAGGCTTGATTGCCACAGGCAATGCCCGCTTCGGGCAACCCAGTTACCACTATTATGTGCGCCGCAATGGTACAGTCGTTCCCATCCTCCCCGAGTCCGTGCAAGGTGTTCATGCCAGACACTACAACCACTGCTCACTAGGCATCTGCTATGAGGGAGGTTTGGAGCCTCATGGCCATGCAACCGACACCCGTACCGAGGCACAGAAGCACTCGCTCTACGAGTTGCTGAAGGCGCTGAGGGAGGATTATCCCGATGCCCACATCATAGGACATTGTGAACTTCCCCACGTTGCCAAACCCTGTCCCTGTTACCTTGCAAGCAAGGAATATAAGGAGTTGCAATCTTCTTAAAGATGTGAGTTGATAGGTTATAGTTGAGAGTCTATAACCTTTACAATAGTTGTGAAAGGTGGGTGGTCGCATGAAGACTGTTCACCTTTTTCTTTCTTTTATCTCTACACACGTTAGAGTAAAACTAATAAGCTCTCAAGTTTCAAGCTTGTCTTCCCCTTAGTCTTTGACACATTTTCCTATATAATAATCTAAAAGGTACCATCACCACATTCATCCATGCTAACCCAAATGCATATGGTGGAAAGTATTTATGGCAATTATCCTTAAATCCTGTTGCATCAAAAGTTTCTATTCTCGCAACATATTTATTAAATAGTAATGTCGGAATGAATTCTGTATAAATTGCCTTGAAGATACTATCTTTACATCGTTTGCTTATATACCCTTCACTCCATGACTGATAAATCAAAGAAGGATAATGAACCGTAAATGCTTCAAATTTATTGTGGTCTCCACGTTTCTTCACTCTTTGTACATCATATATGACTGTGTCATTAATACAAAACTCATCTGAATCAAATTGAGTCAGAAAGAGACTGGTATGAGGGAACAAATGATTAAGTTTGATTCCCTTAACCTTCTCAAACTTTTCTCGCCATATTGTCATTCCCCCGCTCCAAGAACTCCAATAAGAAATCGCCATCATAAAATCCTCAAAAGAATGATAATAACGTGAAGTAAAATTACATAACAGACCAGACGTATAGAAAAACAATGTCTTCTTTTCTTCACATGCCTTTACTTCTTCTATGAGCGCCTTAAGTACACCTGGTTTGAACATAATTTGACTATTATGCAGCTTCAGAAAAATGCCATACCCATAAGTGAGTGCATAATATGAGTTCATAAAACCTTCACATTGAGTCTTATGATAAGAAAAATTCTCGTATTTTGAAAACTCAGGAACAAGCTTTTCGACTTCAGCTTCAGGATCATTATCAGAGATGACTACTTCATAATCAGACAAAGACACATCTGAATTATCTATATAAATGCTATTAAGTGTGTTTCTTACTAAATCAACACGCTTATAGCATGGAATACATATAGAATAAAATGGAGCCATCCTTATCACCCCCTACTTTTTATAATCTTAGCAGGAACACCTCCTAAGATTGTATTGTTAGGAAATTTCCCGGTCACAACAGCACCTGCAGCAACAATACAATTGTCTCCAATCTCTGTACCATCAAGAATGGAAACTTTGGCTCCAATCCAACAATTTTTACCGATTTTCACTCCCCCTTTTGAATTCACACCCTGTTCTCTTATGGGTTTTGATAAGTCAGAATAGTTGTGGTTTTCTGGATGAATACTTACATAATTACCGAAAATAGTATTATCACCTATCTCAACGAACCCCATGCCACTTCCATAATGCCCATGTGAACCTAAGCCCACATTATTGCCAATTATCATCCCTTTACCCAAGAACCTAATAGTTCCTGTCAGTTCTATATGAGTATGGAAGCCCATAGATACGTTTTCGCCACAAACTAAACCTTTTTCAGACAATGCATCTATATAGCAGTCTTGGCCGACAACGAAATTCCTTTCAACATGTAAACGGGAAGAACATTTAATTTTTGATGATGGATGAATATAGACTCTTTTAAACGTTCTAAGTCTGAGCATTCCATATATCAAAGAAATACTCTTCGACACCATCACACGAAATAAATAACTATTAGGAATACGATCGTCAACAATAGTATCATTCCCTTTAACTCGACCTAACAAGTTTGCCAGACTCCTCCCCATACCTTCTTTATGATGAATAGTTTATACGCAACCCAATCTCTCAAGAAAAACAACTCGTTCACCACAAATGGCAAACTGTGATGAAGTTCCCTTATTTTATAAGCTTCTTTAATGGCCTTTGTGGAGAAACTCATCCCCCCAACTTTCATCCGAGCAATATGGTTTGGAATCATCAAATATTTCAACTTGTCCTTCTTTCGTATCAGCAATTCATAATCCGCACAAATATGAAAATGTTCATAATCGTAAAAACCTATCGTTTCAAAGAGATTCTTCTTAGAATGGAGTGAAGCCACATGGGCTGGCGCCATTCTCTTCCTCATCACAGACCATTTCGGTTCTTCACCAAGAATCTTCAATAATTTTTCATTCACATCCACATACTCATTGTGGGCACAAATGTAATCATAACTGGCAATATCAGGTGTATTTTTGATTGTCTTCAAATATGCATCAATTGCTCCTGGCAATAAAACATCGTCCGCTCCAATAAAAGCGATCCATTTACCTTTAGCAGCTTTCACTCCCTTGTTCCAAGCATCGTAAATACCCTTATCTTTTTCAGAGATAGTATAAAAAATCTTATTACCATAAAAGGTAATAATATCATTTGTGTCATCAGTAGAGCCACCATCAATAATAATGAGTTCACACAACTCTGTTAACTGAGGGATGATGCTCTCTAAACACTGCCGCAATGTCGCTGAAGCATTAAATGTTGCTATGATGAATGAAATTTGTGTTTCCACCATAATTTAATCGAATGTTGTTCATAGAATTACCCCGTGTAACCCAAATTCAATTCCTCTCGATGAACATATTGGTACAAATAAGAACACACGCCCGAGGACAATTCTCTTTCCATTGTATCTAAATTGAATTTTTCTGGTTCAAGTAGTATTACATTACTTTTCCGCAATGCCTTCCTAAGTAATTTTAGTCTACTTATTAAAGCCCAAATTTGCAAATCATTTAGATAAAAACTCAATTTGTATTTCAGATGGTCTTCATCTATTTTAAAGATGGTTTCTACGAGTTCTTTATCCATATATTGTAAAGAAATTCTGCCTCCCATTAACAATCCAGTCCCCCCTCTTGCCGTATTCCGAGGAGTATAAGGATTGGGGAAGAAAGTCCATTTGGAATCATTATCGAACGCACAAACACCAACTGCACCTTTAGAAGTTGTCACCACATTGTAATTATTGGCAAAATGGTCTGTTTCATATGTAAGAGCGTCTAACAAACTAAGCTTAGAGAATTCTCGCTGCATTTCAGGTGTGGCAGGTTCTTGGGAATCCAATCCCCTTATACCAGGTGCCAATTCACATAATACGCCAAATGAAGGAGAATTCCCCTCAACCAACACCTTTACAAATTTACAATCAGGAACTAAAGAACCAACACCAAGTATCGATGCCAATTGATATGTAGCTAATGAGCGAGACGCGAAAAAAGTTTCATAATCATCTTTTCCCAAGAACTCATGAAACAGCCAAGATTCGATGTAACCACTAATGAAAATTAGGAAAAAGGTAAGTAACTCTTCTTGATTATTATCCAAAGGAGGAACAGCAAGCTTCTTTTTCACTTTAGAAGACAAGTGTTTATGTCCTCTCCATATGCTGAAACCCGATTTTTTTTTATAATAATCCAGATACCTAAGTTCCTTATATAACGTCCCATTCTTTTTCCATAACATAAGAAAATTTTCAAACTCTGAAATCTCATTTTCTGAATACTGCGTTCGGAGGGGTATTTTTTGATTAAAGTTCACCATACAGACTTTCCCTTGTAACATCTCTAAAAACTCTTTACAACATAAATCTATACGAGAATTAAAATCACCATGGCACAAACATTCCCGAAAAAAAGTGACATCATTCCCTCTCCTAATCATTTTAATAGTATTATGGGAGAAGGGGAAATATGATATATCACTTTTTGACACTTTGATAGTTTCATCGATCATCTGATTGACATCAAAATGCTTGTATACCATTACAAACATTTTTCTCTTGAAATATTCAATATGTTTAAGCCTTTTCATTGACAATTATAAAATGACATGTTTACGAATCTGCATTATTGGACCCCAAACGGATCATCTTCATAGAGTATTGTATATAGAAAAAGAACAATTTGATAAGCCATACAATGAAATTTAACACTACAAGAAACTTCTAAATAAATCCTTTCCTCTCACGTAAAAAGGCCATTTGCCAAATGCTTAAGAGGAATGGAACCATCATAAAATTATAAGAAACAGATAAAGTCAAATATAACGCAAATATCATATACCACCCAGAGAACTTCTTAAACAATGCAAGTTCACGTATAGTTTTCCCTAAGCCTAAATAGAACATCACTCCTAATAGAATTCCAAATTCTGAAAATGCTTGTAAAAGTCCATTACTAAGACTAATATTTTCGCTCAGGTTTTTACAAACAAAAGAATTTTTTGATTTTACTCCATAACCTAATAATGGATCACCTTTTATATTATATGTTTCCAAAACGAGTCCGTCAATTCTTTGTGGTACATATACATATTCACGTTCGTCAGCAGACTCTGCAATTTCAAACTCATTACCTTCTTCATACCAAACACTTTCTATTTTTGCCTGCATAAATGGTAGAGCAATGATTGTCGGTATAATCAATACCATTAATCCGATGGTTATATACTTTGAAAGAAATTTCGCATTTAGAACATAGAAAAGAACTATGACACAACCTCCAATATACCCTGTCGTTGATTGAGTAGTAATCAACGATAGTCCTAAAATATACAATGATTTGTTTTTAGAGCTAATATCGAATTTATGTATAACAAGATTAATGGCTATGGCTATACATAAAAAAGAGGCATAGTGCCCAGGTTCACTACAGAATCCAGCATTACGCATTCCTAAAAAAGACGATGTTCCTGATATAGATGTAAGAATAATGCTTGCTTTTATAATATATCTACTTTGCCGCAAATTAAATGGTTGTAGGATCGCTAATAGTTGGCTTGGTGCAAACAAATATATTATCCATACAACCAAACTTAATAAAGCCAGCCATGTTGTGTATTTTTCAAAATATAGTAACGTTTTGGTTCCATATATGTTGGCAACGATATATGCGATTGATATCTCCAAATATAGAAAAAGAGTCATCGGCTCAAAATTCCCAGTTTTAATAGTTTGTAGAAAAACCCAAATAGTTGTGCCAATGAATAACCAACAATATTTTTTACCAAATTTAAACTGATGACGTCGTAGCAGTATTATTGATAAAATAATAAAAAACAACGTCGAATAAAAATTTGTCGGATGCATTAAAGCACTAGCAATACGACAACTTCTCCCTGCGTAAAGAAGGAGTATAAACATATATATATTATCGAATTTTCTGAGAGAAAATTCATTAGATTCCATAAACAGAGGTTTCATCCCTATTTGTTATTGAATTATTAATTCTAATATTGTTCTCAAATCCTCTATAAAAATCTTTGTAACCTCTCCACCTCTTCAGAAGTCATAAATTCTCATTTACTATTGTTGATCATTTTTTTTAATTGATCATAATGAATAATTCTTTTTACATATGCAATAATAGTATGATAAATATGTGCCGATTTCACTTCACTAGGGAAATGATGCCCTTTCATAGGTACACGCCATGATGGACCATACAAAACTTCAAGTACTTTTTCTGGATTTTTAGGACATAAGAACTTTTCACCCAAAAAGTCTATTTCTTCATGCTCTTCAAATATCCATTTAGGTTGATAATAATGATTGATTCTTTTACAGGTCCATGCCCATGGACTATATCTTAAAGGGCAAACGACATAAAAATCTATATAATAGCCATTAGGTGCGCGGAATGAATAATAATAATGTGGTCTAATACGTATTATTTTCAATCCATTTTCATAAAAATATGGAATGGCAGAAAAAAATTTTTCTTCCTCATCGATATAAACATCCACATCTTCGTCACCTTTTATAATTCCCTTCTCACGCACTGCTCCTAAAAGTGTACCCCAATACAAATAGAAATTAATACCTTTTGTGTTAAGAAGTTGTTTCGTTAATTTGAGAACGTATAATGCATCTTCCTCTGATATAGGCTTTCCCGTATCTAAAGAAAGTTGTTCTTCTTCATACTCAAAGGGGTGTCCATTTATAATAACCGTACTTTTTTTATAATCCATATGTAATCTCTATCATTATATAAGTCAAAAATTATTTATTACTTTTAATGTCTTTACATTTTCTATTAATCTTTTGCAGAGCCTCACAAAACAACGTTATTATATGAGAACGTTCCACTTTTCCTGGTTTATACTGTATTTTTGTAAGCATTTTTGATATAAAGAATCGCATCTCAATATATTTATCCGAGTAGGGGCAACCTTTTAACCATTTTGCAAATTGAATAGAATTAAATCTCGATTCAGCATAATAAGAAACAAACTTACACCCGTTTTTTCTTGCAATTTTCAACACCACATAATTGGTTTCTGCTGTATTCCCGTCAACGATATCAGCTCCCATCCTCTTAATATGTTCTCTAAACTTTTCATCAAAATCCTCCCTAATGCCTATGCCTTGATAATCTTTCAAGATACCCGTAAAACATCCATGAGCCACTTTTTTCCCATGATTCCACCATGATTTCCCTTGATAATACTTCACAGATGTCGTTCCGACTAGTTTATCTCCACATAATGCCACCCAACAACATCCCTCTTCGCCAATTTTTTCCCCTATCTCATCTCCAGACATCTGCACATTCCGAAATAATATTCCTTTCTCTATATTCTTTTTATGTGCAGCCAAAAGAAGTTCATGAATATCATCCCATGATATCCATTCTGGCTTCTCCATTATTTTGATTTCTTCCATTTTGCTATGATATTAATTAGTGTTTTTTCATTGATCAACAGTTGTTTGCCTAATAGTCAAAGAAAACATGCCATCTATCCATGACCAGGACAGAGCACTTTTCCTTGAGCCAAATGAAGAATCTTTAGGTATATTGAAAATTGCTTCATTTACATTATATTGATAGGCAGCGCTTTAACCATTTGTGTTCTCAACACCATCGTTCCCCATGTCAAACCCAATCCAAATGCAGAGCAAACCAAAGTCAATGGTCTTGTCTGCAATTCTTCCGCAAGGTTATAGGTCATCAGCATGGGTATCGAAGCACCTCCAAGATTACCAAACTCCTGTAAATCGTAAGGCACCTTTTCAAGAGGGAGCTTAAGTTTCTTTACAATACGATCCACAATCAATTTATTGGCTTGATGAATGAGAAAATAATCCACATCCTTGTCTTTGTCAAGTCCCTGTTCTTCAAGCATCTTTTTTATGCTTACCGGTGGCTTAGTGATTGCGAATGAGAACACATCCATACCGTTGATGAGTGCATCTTTTGGTGCACGGATAATTCCATTTCCAAAATCCTCATATTCAAATGAATCTTCTTTTGTGATTGGATGCCGATAACCACCATGAGGCGTCATCAAAGCTTTATATCCTGAGCCGAGCGTGTTCATCTCAATAGCAATCTTTTCCGATGCGATGTCATACTCCAATGCCATAGCCATGCCCGCATCGCCGAAAAGTGGAACACGGCTTTTATCCTTGAGCGATCCCATGCGAGATGCCGTATCCCCTATCAGCAGGAGGGCTCTTTTTGCCGTTCCTGATGACAACAGATTACCTGCCACCGTAATGGCATAAAGGGTACCACAACACCCCATCGGCAAATCAACCACAAAAGTGGATGACGGGAGACCTAAGCGGTCTTGCAATATGCCTGAAGTGGGCGGGGTTTTGTAATCTCCTGTGACAGAAGCAAACACGAGAACGTCTATACTCTCATTCTCCCAACCTAATCCTGCAATCAAACGTTCTGCAGCATCAAAACAAAGGTCTGATGCACAAACATCCTCTGGCGCAAGATAACGATTCTTGATTCCGACGGTGTTGTCGAAAAGTTCCGCATCCTCTTTAGTGAAGAAATCGAAATCAGCAGACTTCACAGGATGATTCGGGACAGTTCCCGTCACGCCTCTTAATGCAACATTTTGTATTTCCCAGTATGCCATTGATAAGTGTTTAGCGATTAGTGGTTAGCGGTTAGAGAGTGACTTCATATTTTGCCAATACCTTTTTGGCATTCTCATAAGAAGTGAATTCCAGAATGTCTTCGGCATCCAGCATGATGTCAAACGCATCCTCAACAGAAGTGGTCAGGCTCAACTGATGGACAGAATCCCATCCCTCAACGTTGCAATTGTTAAACTCGCCATTTAAGGCTGATTCTTCTACCGAGAACACCTCGCAGAAAATTCGATTCAATTTTTCTAAATTATTCATCTGTTCCTAATATTTGATTAAATTGCTTATCATAAGAAAAGTCCCCTTCTGGAAACTCTTTATAAAAAAGTTCATAATTGTGAAGTATTTCTTCACTTGTCAACGGTTTCCGAATTGCTTCGTTTGTCATGTCTTCTTCAATGGAATAAACATAATATCCTTGTGACATAAAATGCTTATATAGCATGCTGTCCCTGAAGAAAAAAATTTTCACACCGTTCTTAATACATAGGTGGATATTTCCCAATCCTGATTGTCGCATCATGCCAAAAATAGCATGAGAGCATCCTGCTAATAGTGACTTATATTGCTCAAAGGGCATAACATCTTCTATATATTTCACATCTGCATTCATGAAATGAGCGTTCGCCTTAACATTTTCTTTCATTTTTTCTGGACCATAATTCAATGGTACATGTATTACCCTACCACTCAAATCCAAATGCATCATGGCTTCTATGACATCCAAGTGATTATTAGAGATGTTTGCAGAATGTTCAAACAAAATATGATTAAAATCATGATGCATGACAATAGGTTCTTTAATCCTTGTAGACAATAATCTGAATGGTTCTGCGTGTATGTATTTATTCTTTTTCTTCAATTCTTCCAATTCAATTGAAAGAGGAGTGCGGGCATAGTCAATACGGGCTAACATTTTTCTTAGTTTATTTGGATGCCCAGACATATAATTCTTAATGTTCTTTAATACATCATAAAAATGGGGATAATCATATATAAGCCTTAGCCTCATTCGTGAACGAAATGAATTACAATTATTTAATACATACTGAAATGTTTGGGGCTTGAATATTTTCATACGCATTAATGGAGCATATCCAAAACACTTCTCATATATCTCCATACCATAAACCCACCAAATTACTTTCACACCATCTCTTATGAAATCAATAGCTTTTAAGTAACCAGACCATAAACCATGCAGATAAATAATGTCTATCTTTTCGTCATTGACTATTTTCCCCCATGCTTCTAATGACCCGACACGAATGATTTTTTCTGTGTTCTTTATGTATTTAATCTCACGATCAAGATCCAAACAACTCAACAAATACATATTTTCATATTCTTGCATCTGTTCAAATCTAGGATACACACGATCAAATAAAATGCCATCAAAAACTATATGAAGAATTACACGCTTTCCGTTATTCATACAACATTACTTATTGATTGATTACTTTTCCTGCTTCATTCCTAAGAATCTCTTTTACTACTAGCACCTCTACTCTCTGATGAAAGAGGTGGGTCTTTTCTTCGATGAACGAGGGCAAGGCTTCCTGCAACTTTGCATCGGTGACAAGCACAATCAGTTTTTCATCGTCACCCTTGCAATAGCAGTCTGTCTTATATTCTGTCTTAATCATGCGTTCAACCTCATCAAGGCCAATCCGCAATCCGTAGATCTTCAAGAATCGTTTCAGACGCCCAATGATGAAATAGCAACCATCTGCATCCCGACGGGCAAGATCACCTGTATGCATGATGCCGTGGTTTTCATCACCCTTCAACAAATCCTCACGACAAGTGGCATAGCCCAAGGTTACATTCTCGCCTCGGTAAACCATCTCGCCCTGAGCCTCGCCCTCAAACGTTTCATTGCCATTGTCGTCAATGATGGAAAGTTGTCCTCCTGGCTCTGCAATACCGATACTGCAAACCTTGTCCAATGCCATTTCTGCAGGCAAGTAAGCCATACGGGCTGTGCATTCCGATTGTCCGTATGTGGCAATGAACTGCTTGCCCTTATCATGAGCATATTGAGCCAAGGTGTTCCACATCGCTTCTGTCAGTTTGCCACCTCCCTGAGTGATTACCTTGAGGTTAGGCAAATCCATGCGAGTGAAACGCATCTTGGTCAGAATCTCAAAACTGTAGGGTACGCCTGTAAAACTGGTGGCTTCCTTCAATGTGGTCCAAAAGCTTTTGTCCAACAACGAACGGTTACTCAGCAACAAAGTTGCCCCAGCCAACAGATGTGATGCTATCACTGACAAGCCCATCGTATAGTGCATGGGCAAGATTGCCATCGCTTTCTCGCTACCATCCAGTTTGAACAACCTCCGTACATTGTCAGCATTGGCTTCAATGTTTCGGTAGCTGTGGCGCACCAATTTGGGACTGCCAGTTGAGCCACTGGTGGGTAGCAACAATGAGAGTTCCTCATACATTGGGGTAGATGGATTCCCTGTCTTCACCAAGCAATAGTCCCATGCAGAGAAGACAACCTCTCTTTCTCCCGTCTTAGCTTGCGGCAACCACAGGTATTCGGGCTGATACAAATCATACAAATGATTGTACAACCCTTCCTCCGTAGATGCACTGATGATCAACGGGACTATACGATTGCTCAGTGCAGCGGTGTAGCCTAACAGCGAACCGATACGGTTCTCTGAAAGGATAAAAATCAACGTCCGCTGGGGCAAGTGCTTGGCAAATTCTATAGAGAAGTCGCAAATATCCCCGTATGTAACTGATGAGCCACTGTCATCAATGGCAGCAACCTTGTCTATTGGCTTTTTGTCTAAATCTAAAAACATTATATTCTAAAAAGTTTGTTTCAGGATTCAGGTTTCAGACTTCAAGTTTCAGGATTCAGGTTTCAGGTTTTTCAGCCCTGTAATAGTGCTGCTCTTCAAAAAAGAGATAAACTTTGAAATGGCTTTACTAAGATTGAGGCAATCGTTGTATAGCCGAGTTGCTGTTTCATCATCTAAGAATCCTACGTCTGTAGCTCTTATGATTTGACTACGGACTTCTCCACAGGAGCCTTTGGCGATATATAGAAAATATATGAATTCCTTGTTACCGTCACGCTCATAGCCTTCAGCGATATTGTCCATCACAGATCCTGCTGACGCATGAATCTGCTGAACGAAACGAGAATCCTTATGGAACTCACCTTCTTTTGTGATTGCGTACACCTCCTTACATAGGTCACGCGACATTTGAAATATAGCTAAGTCTTCAAATTTTTGAGCTTTTGACATACCTGAATCTTAAAACCTGAAACAGCCGAAGGCTTATGAAACTTATATACTTGCGCAACCATCAACACCAAGTATCTGGCCACTGATGTATGAAGCACGGTCTGATGCAAGGAATACCACTGCATTTGCTATGTCTTGTGGGGTACCCAATCGCCCGAGGGCTATGCGACCTATGCGTTCATTGATTTTATCACCTGTGGCTTCATAGAGTTCTTCAAAACGTTCAGTCTTGACGATGCCAGGAGCCACGGCATTCACACGAATGTTCATGGGAGCCAGCTCCTTGGCAGCAGACTTGGTGATTGAAATCACCGCACCCTTCGAGGCTGAATAGGCGACCTGTCCTGGCGAGCCAACCACGCCTGTTACCGATGCCATATTGACAAAACAGCCACCTCCTGTACGAGCCATCAGGCGGGACGCTATCTGTATCATGTCAATGACAGCAAACACATTTACAGCATACATCTTCTCCAGCAAGGGCTTGGTGACCATTCCCAATTTCTGGTTCTGGATAATGGCAGCATTGTTCACCACACAGTCTATCCGTCCCTCCGCCTTGTAAACCTGCATTAAACCAGCCTTGAGTGCGGCACTGTCTGTCACATCAAAACAAAGAGACTTGGCACCTTCAATTTTAGGATCATTCAAATCGTTCACATAAACGATTGCACCATCAGCAACGAACTGCTCTGCTATCACTTTGCCGATTCCACGGCCTGCACCTGTAATAATGGCTACTTTGTTTTCTAATAGTTTCATGATTAAATCGTTTTGCCACCATCAATTACAAGAGGATGACCTGTTATCCAAGAAGATGCATCCGACAACAGGTACACAATTCCAAGAGCTATATCAATAGGATTCCCATATCGTTGTAAAGGATATGTTTTTTTATCTGCATCTAACTGCTCTTCTGTTATCATCCCAACATGAATCAACTTCGTGTCCACCATGCCTGGATTAACACTATTAACCCTAATTTTCTTGGCAGCCAGTTCGCGAGCGCTAGTCTTCATAACAGAGTCTATGGCTGATTTAGAAGCGCCATATATAGCATTGGAGGCTCCATATGCACGTACCCCTCCAATAGAGGAAACAAAGACGACGGATGACTCCTTAGCCATTTTCTTTTTCTTTACCAATAATCTTAATAACTCTACTGGCGCAAAAAAATTAATATTAAAAACCTCATCATAATTTTCTCTTGTACAGAATTGAAAGGGGAGTGTTTTTGGCATCCCAGCACATAGGACCAAACCCTGAAGTTGGTTAATCTGACTCACCAATCTTTCCAGTTCTTCCTGATTAGTTTGGTCTGCGATTATCTTTTGATGCCCATCACCTTCCAATTGTGATAAAGTATCTTGAAGTCGATTCTCACTACGTGCTGTAATTATTACCTTTGCCCCCATCTTTGAGCATTGGATGGCTGTTTCTTGACCGATGCCAGAGGATGCCCCCGTTACAAGGATGGTCTTGCCAGCAAGAGAAAAAGGATTATAATTCGTAACCATAGTTATCTTCGTTGTCTTTAACATTCACAATTTCGGGGATGATTATGTCATTGGTCTCAATTGCCACTGTTCCCCAAGAAAGTCCGACGCCAAATCCACAGCAGATGAACTTTGTTGGTTGATTTTCGAACTTTCCTTTTAATTCCCCTACTATTGTTAAAGGAATACTTGCTGAGGATGTGTTGCCAAAACGATACATACAGGACGGCACCCTTTCCGGATTGAGTTTCAGTTTCTTGACAATCTGATTGTTCATCTTCATGTTTGCCTGATGAAAGATGACATAGTCTGCGTCTAGGTAGTCAAAATCAAAACGCTCAGCCAGTTTCTTTACAGACTTTGGTGCAGTTGTTATACCGAAAGAGAACACATCCATACCCTTCATGTGAGTTTGGAGATTATGCATCATCTTACCTTCATATTCTTTCAGTTCGAAAGACTCTGGTGACACTTGATTGCGGCTACCTCCATCGGGAGCGATAATCGCATCAAAACCACTGCCATCTGTTCCGAAGTGAAACTGAAAACCTTTTGTGTTTTCCACAAACTCGATAGCAGTTGCAGTTCCGGCATCACCAAACAATGGATCACGCTTCATTTTGGATCGTTTTTTTGCATCTCCAGCCAGCAATAAAGCTTTTTTAATTGTCCCAGATGAAACCAAAGAGGCTACATTGCTAAGTCCATATACCCAGCCTGAACAACCTAACGCCACATCTTCAGCATAACACTCTTTGGGGAGACCTAGACGATCTTGTAGAATACATGCAGTAGCAGGAAGAAAATAGTCAGCAGTCTGAGACACAAAGACCAAAGCCTCTATGTCCTTTTTGTCCCAGCCCAACTCTGCAATAAGTTTCTCGGCTGCTGCAAAACAGAGGTCTGAAGTGGTCAGGGTCTCAGAACAACGACGTTCCTTTACCCCCGTTGTCTCAACAAATGCCTCTGGAGTGTAATCCGAAGAAATATCTTCGCCACTCTTTAGCGTGTAATTACTTACAATGTTTTCAGGAACGCCGGCAGCAATACCGGCGATCCTGACGTTCTTAAATTCGAGAAATGCCATTAGATTAAAGTTTGCTTTTTACAATATTATACAAATCCTCAATCGTGGTTGCTTGTCTGATGTCATTCCCCTTCAGGGCAACATCAAATTCTTCATCCACCATAGCAATGACGGAGAGACCGATCAATGACGACCATTCATCCAATGCACGGAATTCTGTACTGGAAGTGAATTCACTTGCATCCGTGTCGTCAAACTGCTCTGCAAAAAGAGCCACAAATTCTTCTAAAGTTTTCATAAAAAAATAATTTTAAATTGTTAAACATTAATATTGAACTGAATAATCATGCACCAATACTTCTAAAGTCCGTCCATACCATTCCCGATGCCGCATTTTGCTTCAAACTATCTTGTTTTACCATGATAAATAACGCTATAATAAACTATTACATTTCCTCTCTAACCCATATATCAATCACATTCCTTTTATTTGTTCTTTTAACCATGAAGAGGAAATGCCTTCTGTACGTGGAAGAACCACACTTTCTTTCCCATTATCTTTGCACCACTGGATAGCACGCTGGAACCCCTCGTGTGTTTGGTCTGGTCCTGTGACAAAAATATCAAAATCTGCAGTTTTTACTATATCATCCACCGCCTCGTATGTTATCACCTCATCCACATAGCGGATAGCTTTTACCATATACATACGTTCTTCTGTACTATAAATGAGCTTTGCTTCAGGCTTGTATTTCAGCACAACTTCAGAACTTTGAACGGCAACGGTAAGAGTGTCACCCAAAGCCTTTGCACGACGAAATAAATTCACATGTCCAATATGGAGGAGGTCATATACCCCCACTGTTAATACTTTTTTCATTATTCTTTTGTTTTTTATATGCCAAGAAAGAGAAACCATATTCTAGTGGAATAACTCAGAACCACTAAAGGTGGCACCCTCTTATCTGAATATAGTTATTATCTCAAAAAGTGGACAGACCTGCAATTATTGAACCTTATGCGTCACCGCAACTTTTTTGAGAGATGCAGGCCTGCCCAATATCTTTATTTTATTGTTATTGATTCTAAAACGCCGCAGACTTGCATCTTAAAGGAATAGTTGCATAAGAAAACAAATGTAGTATCGTTGGCTTTATTCGAATTGAAAGTTGAAAGGTGAGAAGATTATAATTATAGGTTAGAGGTTATTGAGATGGTAACCTTTTCACCTTAACAATGGTTGTGAGAGTGTGATGAAGCTCTGACTCGTGAAACACGAGTTGGGGCTTTTTTATTTCAACTCAATAACTTATAACCTCTTACCAATAACCATTAACTTCTCAATCGTATCTTCCTCAAATATGGCATCACCATTCCTTTCAGTTCTTTATATTCCTTCATCTTATGGGCAATCACAAAGAATACAATGGTTCCTATAACGAGTTGGATGGGAAGGATGATCCAGTTGGTGATAGGCAAATACTTTAGGAAATAAACGGATAGAGCAACTAATGTCGCCACACCATATGAAGGGGCGATGTCTTTGATTTGCATCCATGAACTATAGCCAATGAGTTTGCCACTATAATAGGAATTCAAGAAATATGATATGACACAAATTATTATATTTGTGTAGAGCATTGGCATAATACCCACAAAGGCTCCAATAAAAAGAGGTCCCAATGCTATGATTTTCTTAATGATTTCCAAACCCAAATAGAGGTCACTACGACCTTGTACTTGCAACATATTCAGATTCATGGCATGAAGTGGATAAAACGAACCTGTGACACATATAAGGGGTAAATATGTGGCAGCTTCATGCCACTTAGGTCCTATCAAACAATAGATAAGCGGCTCAGCAATGGCACCAAGGAAAAACAACGAAATGGCGGTAATAAACATGGTGGTGGTTATCATCTTCCTATACGCTTTCACCATCCGTTCCTTGTCATCTTGAATATTGCTGAGCACAGGATAGGTTACTCGTTGAATGACATTAGTTAAATTACTGGACAACATTTGAGAATAATGCTTAGCACGCGTATATTGCCCCAATGTCACTGGACTGTAAAACTTACCCACCACCACTTGATATAATTCTTTCCATACAGTATTCAACAGTCCACTCACCATCATCTTCCAACCAAAACCGAAGAGATTGTGAAAACTTTTACGTGAAAAACGAAACTTAGGGATCCATTTGTTGACATGACATAAAAGTACTGTCCGTAAAATCCGACTGCACAATGTTTGTGCCACCAATGCCCACACACCAAAACCAAGCAATGCCATGGTGATGCCAACCACACCACTCGTTATTGAAGCTGTCAGTGTAATCTTTGTCTGTGATTTGAAATCGACTCTCTTTGTTCGCTTTACCAGTTGTACCAAGGAAAATGCACCAATAATCAACCCTAAGGAAGATACTCTGGTCAACGAAACAAGTTCTTCACGCTCAAAAAAATCAGCAATGAAAGGTGCACAAAAGTAAATAATGCCATACAATAACAAACTCATCCCTAAATTGATGATGAACACGGTATTGTAGTCATCATCGGTAGCATCCTTTTTACGAATAAGAGAAGTGCTAAAGCCCCCATTTACCAAAGTGGTACAGACTGCTGTAACCACAGTGATGAGACCGATGAGTCCATAGTCATCTGGGGAGAGCAGACGTGCCAGCACAATGCCCACAAGGAACGTCACACCCATCTGTGACACATTATCAATTCCACTCCAGGCTACGCCCTTTACTGTTTTATTTTTTAGTGATTCAGCCATTTATTAAATTGTTTCTGTTTGAACAACCAATTGAACATCGGATGTTCAAGAAGAAAAATTTCCTCATACTATAAAAAAAAATCGTTGATACGTTCTTGATATTTAGCTATATATTTTTTCTTGTATAATTGAAGGTTTAGCATCTCCCTCTCCGTGAGTACTTCATCAACTATGTTAACCGATATTTTTGTTTGTTCTAATAAATCATGAAAAATATTGTTTCTCGTGCGTGAATATACTATAAAATCATTATCAATAAGCAACTTTAGTAATGGTAAGTTTTCAACAGCTTGTTTCCAAGGATAAGACACAACATGAATACCATTGTCATTCAGATAGTCAATAAGATCTTCATTAGGTAGATTACGTGACTCGCTACTGTTCCCTTGTTGAATGTCGTCATCAACACAATATTGGTATACAACTCTCATCGGATATTGTCTGGATGCTGCAATCATATCTGGATTATATAGCTCTATCACAATCTGCTCAGGTTCTATTTTCAAACAATTTAACTCTTTTGCTATATAATCTAAAAAAAGTAAAGTACCTTTGAATGTGAAATCTTTAGGGTCAAGCATGACTTGGTCAATATGCTTTTGCAAAAGTTCAAACAAAATGTATCTTAGATTCATAGCCTGAAAGGGACCCTTGTCATTAAAAAACAAATTTTGAGACAGGAACCACTCTGCTGATAATGTGTCAGGAATGGGATCTATTCTACGCTTCTGAAAGTAATTCGGTTTGAAATCATGGGTGGTAACATATTCACCATCATCTGTTCGACAAATGTCAAATTCAAACATGCTTTCCCCCTTATCACGCCAATACTTATATGCTTGGTGGGTATTTGTGAGCATTTCACCATTAATCATACCACCAGCATGCATACAGAATTGTGTGTTTGATGGTTTAATATAGCCCATAGTGTTCGTGGTAATATTGTTTATATGGTATGTCAGGAAAGAATGTCGCAGAATGCCACTTTCCACGTTCTTCTATTGGAGGATATTTCATATATTCACCGAAATAAATTTTCAACTGTTCATCATACCCGACAGGAACATTTACCTTAATTGATGAAAAATCTAATTTCACACAACTATCAAATATGTTTTTGGACCATATCTTTTTAGGAGCTGCATACTGAGTTGAAACAAGAAGTGACAAATAAGGTGTGTCTTTTTCTTCATCTTCTGTTGCAATTCTCTCAATTTGATGCCATATATCAGCAGGTGTCATTGACTCATCTATATGGTCATCGATTAGTTTTTTATCACATTCGAGTTTTCTGGGCAAGTCTTTTCTCATATATGCAGAATTCTTTTGAATAAGGGCAGAAATTTGTTGCCTTCGTATTAAATAGTCCTCTTGCGTCACTTTATCAATAGGAAAAATATCAATATGAATACCCTTGTTGAAAAGTGCATGTGTAAATGGTCTTACATCGTATGCGGTATTTGAGTTGCATAACTTCATAAAGGAAAATCCATATTCACTGTCCGTATCTGCATTCTGTAAAAAAAAAGGTGACGGAAATTCTTTAGATAGTAGTTTTAATTTCTCATAATCGTTCCTCAAAAGACATACATCTAAATCATCATCCCATGGAATAAAGCCATTGTGTCTCACTGCACCAAGTGTTGTACCCCCATCGGTAAATAATCTTAACCCATGCCTGTCACAGACATCTCGAAGTACTATATAAAGTTCAAGTTCAATAGCCCAAATTTTTTTACGTAACTCATCAACATAAAAACCGCATATAAATTCAGGATTAAAGAATTCTATAGGAAGAAATCCCTCTTGCATTATTCGTTCGCATTCCGTCATATTATTCAGATTTTATATGTCATGTGAATTGATTTTTCATTTGTATCTCCATCTATTTGAAAGCCATTTTCATGATACGCTCTTTGTGCTCTTATATTTTCTTTTTTAACTTCTAAGCGAATAAGACTGTAGCTATTTTCTCTTGCATACTGTTTTACCAGAACGAACAGGTTCGAAAAAACGCCTTTTCCTCTATATTCTCTGCTTACAAAAATATGTGGTAAATAAACCACACCTTCAGCAGGTTGATTGGCATAAAAGGCTATCATACCCACCAATTGGTCATTTTCATCTCGACATGTACAGAACTCCGCATTCTTATGCCATTTCCCAGCAAGCATGGTCAGGCGTTGCTCATCTTTCAAATCAGGAAAAGCATCATCTGCTTGCTCACGTAGATAATCCTGCAACTCGTCAAGCTGAAGTTGTTCTATAGCAAATTTCATCTTACTCCACCTTAATGTGCACATACTTGTCCATGTTCTCTATCACCTCATTCATCTGCTCGGCACTATCATATTTAAGAATCAGTTCACCGATACAATCCTGAGCTCCACGGAATTTATGTATGATTTCACCAACCTTTACATCAGGTGCCCAATGTGCAATATGATCTTGAAGTTCTTTATCGAACTCAATACTTACGAACTTTCCCGTAACATTGGGGTGTACCATATAGTTACTCCAATAACCTTTTGCTTCAGCCATTTTTAGATCCGAGCAATCATCACCGACAGCGGCTTTGATGACGTAGGGAACATAATTGACGCCTGTCACGTATTCTACTAATTGAGGTATCAAACTGCCACCAGCACGAGCGCCTAATTCAATGAGATAAATTTTGTCATCTTCACCCACAATCGCCTCAACATTATATGCTGTTGATTTCATGCCAAGACTGGTTATTAAACGCTGAATATCTTTCATCAGGTTATCTATGATTGATGGATCCATTGAGAATGGCCAGCACTCTCCAAGAGGTGCAAAATCCTTATCTACCTTTGTACTATAAAACTCATTACCAAGGCAATGAAAAACAATCTTACCATCTACAGAGAAGGCATCCCCAGATATCTGAGGACCTTTCTTAACAAGAAATTCCTCAATGATAAAACGCTTTGAGATAGAATAGCGAAGAGCATCCTCAACGAATGCTTTCAGTTGCGACTTGTCTGTCATCCTATTGACTCCCTTGCTGCCGGCAGAATCTACAGGCTTCACCATCACAGGGAACTTAAATTCATCGATCACAGCCAAAGCTTCCTCGTATGTTGAGAACCCTTGTGCCTTTGGCGCATTAAAGCCGTGTTCACATAGATACTTACGGAACAAATCTTTTGTTGAAAGTATTCGGACCGATTCATATGGGCTAGTTGGTAATCCAAGTTGTTCACTGACGTATGCTGCCACTGGAGCTGCCACATCGGAGGCATATGCCACGACACCATTCACCTTCAGTTTTCGTGCCAAATCCAAGACAGCCTCCTTATCAGTTGTGCTGACATTATGATATTCATGGGCGAACTTATGTCCTGGATTATCTGGCAGGTAGTCACAAGTGATGACATAATAGCCGAGCCTTACAGCCTCCTTGATGGCGTAGGTCTGATACATTGACCCGCCTAACATTAATACTTTCTTCATCGTTTACAGATTGTTTACAAATTCTGTGATTATACGGACACCTTCCTTGATTTTCTCAATGTCAAGCGTAAAGGCGATACGGATATAGTGGTTGCAGCACTGGCCGTAAGTGACTCCTGGCACAGCTGCCACATGAGCGCCACGCAACAAGGCATAGCAGAAGTCGATGGAGTCCATGCCTGTCTCCGAGATGTCCACCATCATGTAGAAGGTGGCTTCAGGAGCCTTGACGCTGAACTTATCAATCTTACTTAAACCTTCGTAAAGGGCATTTCTGCGTTCTGTGAAGATATCCACCATATTCTTGGAATAGTCCTCCTCACCACTCAGCGCCTTGATGGCGGCATATTGGGAAGGAAGCGGAGCGCAAGCACAGACATTCTCCTGCAGTTTGGTCATGGCTGCGATGATTTCCTCTGGTGCCAATACATAGCCAATACGATAGCCCGTCATGCAGAACTCCTTTGAAAGGGAGTTGATGAGGATGGTGCGTTCACGCATACCGTCAATGGCAACAATGCTCCTGTAAGGAACATTGTCGTAAATCAGGCACTTGTACACTTCATCAGAGATGACCACCAAGTCGTGTTTCTTGGCCAATTCAGCAATACCTGCAATCTTGTCCTGCGGAATAATGCGTCCTGAAGGATTCGAGGGCGTATTGATCATGATGGCACGGGTCTTGGGCGTGATTGCCTTCTCTATGTCTGCCACGTCAAAACTCAAGTCTGTACGCTCGGGATTGTCAATGATGACAGGGACAGCATGGCACATGCGCACCATCTGGGCATAATTGACATAGTAGGGAGCGGGCATGATGACTTCATCACCAGGATTCAGCATGGAAATCAAAGCCAGGTAGAGACCTTCCATGGCTCCGACTGTCACCATGACTTCCGTTACGGGATCAAACTTGAAGCCCTCCTTTCGTTCATAGTATTTGCTGATGGTCTGACGGAGTTCAAGCAGTCCCGCATTCTGAGAGTAACGGGTCTTACCTTGTTGGATAGCTTCACAGGCTGCATCCTTAATCGCCTGATGGGTCTGTACGTCAGGATCGCCCAATGTGAAGTCAATCACATCGTCATATTTCTTGGCCTCATTGAAGAGGCTGCGTACCAATGACAACTTGATGCTATCGGCTACAATTGAAGTCTTAATCATAACGGATTATTGTAGTGTGGTGATAATTATCTTGATAATTCTATCCATGTCCTCCTCACTCAAAGTATAGTACAGCGGCAGACAGAGAATACGACTGGCAATGTCCTCCGATACTGGCATGGGTGTATAGGGGACTTCCCTCGTGAAGGTGTTCACTGATGGATAGAAATATCTCCTTGGGAAGATATGAGCCTCATTCAGTTTAGCCTGTACGTTCAGTAACGTTGCTTCATCTGGGAAGATGACAGGGAAATAGCTGTAGTTGCAGTCTTCATTGATTTTCTGGAATTTCAAGGAAGTGTCTTTGGATAGCGCATCCTTATACATGGCATACTTTCTTTTTCTGTCTGCAAGGGCTGCATCAAGATACTTGAGATTTGCCAATCCCACAGCAGCATGCACCTCCGTCATCTTTCCGTTAGTGCCGTCTTCAACAATGTCGGCATGGTTTTCGAAACCGAAGAAACGAATCCTGCGTAACTTTTCGTCCAGTTCTTTGTCAAGCGTGAAACATCCACCACCCTCAGTAGTGTTCAGCATCTTAGTGGCATGGAAACTCGTCACTGAGATGTCACCATACTTGAAGATGCTTTGTCCTTTGTAGTTGACACCCACTGAATGACAAGCGTCATAAATGACTTTCAGGTTGTGCTTCTTTGCAATAGCGTCTATTGCCTCTATGTCACAGCAGTTACCGAACACATGCACAGGCATGATACCCACCGTATGATAGGTAATCTTCTCTTCAATCTTCTTGGGGTCTATGCACAGTGTCTCGGGGTCTATATCCACAAAGACAGGGGTGCAGCCTTCCCAAATGATAGAACTGATGGTTGCAATGAAGGTGAAGGGAGTGGTGATGATCTCTCCTTTCAACTGCAGGGCACGGATGGCCATCTGAAGGCCTATGGTTCCATTGACACACGAAACGAGGTTGGGCACCCCAAGATGTTCCGCACACTCTTTCTCAAAACGCTGTACGAGCGGACCATTATGGGTCATGATGCCACTCTCCCAGATGCCCTTCATCAATTCATTGACCTCCTCCAGTGGAGCCAATGTTGGTTGGGTTACATATATATTCTTATTTTCCATGATTACTTGTATGGTTTAACTTTCTAAATTCACTGACAAATGAAGACTGGCGCTCTATCACACGATAGTTATCCTCACGGGCTGCATCATCGGTGAGACAGTCGTAGAACCTGCGAATGGATTTCTCAAAAGCATTGTCGGCTGGCAGTTTCTTCGTGATATATTCCTGATTGTGCTTGATGACCATATCTGGCTCCAAGCCATCTGGTGCCGTCAGGATGCGTCCTGTGGTCAAGGTGCCTGTGCTGCCCCAAGCCTCCAGTTCGCACTTGTAGTCACAGTCCATGCCGAAGGACATCTGCACAATTGCGTCCTCATCGTTGGTCATGGTGCAGGAACCGAAGATGTCCACCTCGAATTCGGGTTCATAGTAACTGTTGGCACATACTAACTGGGCTGTATCGCCCAAGAGCCAAGAAGCATACTTCATGCAATAGCCTCCAGCATCCAGCAAAGCACCTCCACCAAGAGCCCTGTTGTACCGGAAATCGTTGGCAGCCCTGCGGGGGAAGCCAAAGGATATGCGGTATTGACGGACTTTCCCTATTTCTCCTGCAGCTATCAGGTCTTGTACGGCCTGCAGCTGGCGATGGAAGATGAACATGTAGTTCTCATGAACAGCGAGCGTTTTCTCTTTGGCAATGCTCAATAGTTCCTGTGTGTCTTCCAAATTTGTGGTGAAGGGCTTTTCCACATATGCGTGCTTGCCATTCTGCAAGGCCAATTTCGCCCATTTATGATGCAGGGCAGGGGGAAGGGGTAGATAAACCACATCAACATCGGGTGATTCGATCAAGGTCTGATAGCCCTCGAATATCTTCCCTCCATAACTGTCAATGAAGGTCTGCGCTTTCTGGCGTTCTTTTTCTATGATGGCCTTGGTGTCTGCCGTCACTTTGCCATCGCCAGCCCATTCCTCCGGACTTGCTATCGCCACACCAGCAAAGGAGAATTCGCTCACCTTCTGCAAGGAAGGCAGAAATCTTCTGAATGCGATTTCAGAAGGACAGATTATGCCGACTTTGATACTCATTGTTTATAAGATAACGCTGCAATCAGACTACGGGCCTGAATGTTCAGATAGTTGTTGAAACGGAGGAATTTGTAAATCTGGCGGAGCGTCATCCATGTGTAGCGTTCCGGAAGTTCCAACGGGAAGTCATCGCCAACCTCCACAATGATGTTACGATTCTGCTCCTTGAAGAAACGCCCTCCCTCTTCTGACTGAAGAGTGTCAAAGATGACCTGTTCCTTAGGGGCATTGAGCACATACTCAGCAAAAGCGGGTTTGACGATGTTCTCCGCATAGACATTGCCAGTCAGGCACTGAACAGTCGGGGCAAGTTCCATCACGTCAAAGTTGCCGCATTCCAACTTTGCCTGCATCAGGAAATGGTACACACCATTTATCTTCTTGATGATGAATGCACAAAGCCCCTGCTGCATGGGCTCCACCAAAGGCTGACACCAGGAAGAAACTTCACGGTTGGATATGGTGACATTCACACCAATGATGCGGAAATACTTTTGGTCTTCACGTACTATCTCTGTTTCCGTTTTCTTCCATTCAGGCATGTCAAGTACAGGGCATAAATTGACCAACAGGTCATAACGTGCCTTGAGGCCCGTGAGCCATGAAAGATGATCTCGTGTATTGATGTAGGCATGATTCGTCGTGGAAGAAAGGAACATGTCCTTGCCAAACTGTGACATGTTGCGCAGTCCGTCAAGCGGAGTCACATAATCACTGATTTTCAGACCAGACAGGACGGTGCGGGTATCCATGTTCACCATATTGTCATAATGCATCAGTTCCTTGATCTGACCAAGGGTCATCCAACGGAAATCTTCAAGCACTGGCACATCCTCATCCACCTTGATGATGATATTACGGTTACGCTTGCGCATGAAGCGTGCACCTTGTTCAGACTGGAGCTGGTCGAGGATGATGTTCTCTGGCTTTGCATTAACAAAATACTCCAAGTAGTTGGGAGATTTACCCTCATGAACACGGGTATAGTTGCTCTTGGTTGCTTGTAAGGTCGGTGATATCTGCACACAGTTTACATTGCCTGGCTCGATCTTTGCCTGCATCAGGCAATAGAGCACACCGTCTATTTCCTTGGTCAAGATACCCAGATAACCCACTTCTGGCTGGAGAATGATGGGCTGCCGCCAGTGGTGATTGTGGGCATAATCCGTCTGAACGTCGATGCCCACAATCGAGAAGAAACGGCCGGAGTCATGACGGATGCTGCCATCCTCCTCAGAATGCCAGCCCTTCATCTCGGCAAAGGGGATTTTCTCCACCTTCACCTCCACTTCACGGTTGCGCTTTTCAATCCATGCCTTTATCTCTTCCGTGGAATTGAAAGAATTTTTATTCGTTAAAAGTGAACGTATAATCATATAAGGAGTTTTAACTATTATTCCTCATATTGGAGCATTTCATTTATATAGGGATAATACCTGATTATATACATCTATGATTTGATTTGCTATTACATCCTGTGAAAAATGGTCATAACAATACTTCCGAATATCATTTTGATTGTATTCTTGATAATGCTCGATCATATGTCTCATGGCTTGAGTCAACTGTTCCACATTTTCCTTATCAATAAGCATGCCATGTTCTGGAAGAAGGAAGGTTTCCGGACCTCCACTTCGTGTTGCTATAACAGGTAAACCTTTTGCCATTGCTTCAATCACAACTATGGCAAAGGTCTCGAGTCGACTAGATAACACGAAGCAGTCTGAATTGCATAGCAGTTCATTTATTTCTTCTGGTGTTTTAGTTCCTAACAATCTCACTTGTTTAGAAACATCATATTCATTAATTATGTTTTCTACAAGCTCATGTTCCTCACCATCCCCCACAATATCCAGCGTTACATTTTGAGGAAAATATCCTTTTGCAAAGGACTCTACTAAAAGGTCAAAACCCTTATTCTTCCTAAAAGCCCCTATAGCAATAAACCTAAATGTGTTATCATTGCGTTGCATCTTGATAGATTGAAAGAACATGTCACTAACCATATTATTAATGACGATACTATCAACATGAAAATTTCGCTTCAGCGAAGTTGCTAATGCTTGGGATACACAAATAACCTTGTCTGCTTTAGGATATGCCTCAGACATTATCCTTAGCCATTCCGGAACCTCTGTAACATTGGTTTTTGTCCAATGTTCGGTAATAACAAATGGAATTCCATATTCATCTTTTAAGAATGCGGCATACGAAGATATGCTAATGATATGCCCATGTATAATATTTGGAACGCCATTATCTTTTACCGATCTACAGAACACTTGTTTATAAGCTCTTTTTCTTAGGTATTTATTTATTCGTCTAATGAAACGAATGTTAGCCAAGAACTGCGTACATTCATAGACATCAACCCCATCAATAATTTTGTGTGATATTTTTCGCCTCAGAAAAAGATGTTTAACCGATTTCTGATATACACAAATAACCGAGACATGGAGGCCTTTCGCAGCAAGAGCCTTAGCCTGAACCGCCTCATAATTACCTGACATTGAATCCTCTTTTGACGGGAATCCTCGGGTCACAAATAGAACTTTCATTTATTTTACAACCAATTCTTTATTTTTTTCTTTATATGCCTCCACTTTCTCCTTGCCTTCATCAAATGAGTATAGGATAACTTATATGTTTTTATAGAATACGATGCCAGAGCCATAAATTCAGGACGTTCCTGTTTACATGTTTTCTTATACAGCTCTCTTATTTTATTTTGAAGATCGGAATAATCTGTTTCATTTAGAGCTATCATTCTAATGTCAAAGAAAAACATGGATAGTTGATATAGTACAGCCTGATTAATTGTTGAAACGGACAATAAACCATTTCCCTTTAAATTATGGATTTGAACTGCCGCACGATAATGATTTAATGATTTCTGATAGTTCATTCCATTGTTCGTGACAGATGCTTCATTAACACGATAATAGTATTTCTTCACACTCATCGTATATACAGACTGAATGTATTGAAAATATTGCAAAATAAAAACAGCATCTTCAGACATCGCTAAAGATTCATCGTATTTGAGACCATTGTTTTTTATTATTTCATTATCGAAAAAATATCCCCATGAAACATAATGTGTCAAATTCTTGATGAAATCATCTATAGGAACTTCCCCATCGTTATACGATGTATATGCCGAGAGTTCCCCGTCATTGCTCATACGTACTGCACTAATAGTAACCGCTCTATATGTATTCTCAATAAGATAAGGCGAAACATATTCCAAGTAATCGTTTGCAATAATATCATCTGCGTCAACAAATGTGATAAATCTTCCCGTTGCATTATCTAAACCCACATTCCGAGCGCTACTTACTCCTCCATTTTTCTTATGGATAACCTTTATACGTGAATCTTTCTGTGCATATTCATCACAGATACCTGGTGAGTTGTCTGTACTCCCATCATCAACAAGAATCAATTCCCAATCAGAGAAGGTTTGAGATATGATACTATCGATACAACGGTGAAGATATTTCTCCGTATTGTATACGGGAACAATGATAGAGGAGGTCAGAGGAGAGGGGGGCATGCTCGAACAACGTTTTTCTTGATGAAATCCATAGAGAGAGATCTCCATTCATTAAGGAGTTTATCCACTTTTGTGTAATCTATTGAATAAAGAGCCTCATTCATAGAGAAACTTGAACCTTCTTCAATCAATCTATCCTCTAAGTCAAACATGGAAAGCAGTGATGTGAAACGTGCTTTTCCCCGTGTTTCATTCGCTATAGCTATAAACGGTTTGTGAAAGATAATACTAAATACACAAGCGTGAAAACTATCCGTAATAACCATTTCTGATTGAGAAAAAGCATGCAACCATTTTTCGACAGGTGGCTGTGCCTCTTTTTCATCATTTGGAGTAGTATCAAAAGGAATGAGTTTGGTAACCTCTGCTATTTCCTTTACAACAGAGTCTTTATATGAACATTTGTCAAGAATGTAACACATTAAATTTCCGACATAACTTTCGCTATTTCTTGCTAAATTATTATAATCATCAGCTGTTAACAATAACGTTGGGTCAAGTACCTGAACTGCTTCTTCCTGCAGAAAGTCATTACACAATTGTACACCACTTTGTTCTCTCACAGAGATTGCTTTAAATAATTTCACAAGAGGTCTAATCCATTGAGTATCGTCTTCTGAAAATTCCCATGTGTCAACCCCAAAGGAGGCGGCATAAGCCACACGATTTATATTCCAGTGTCTTGCAAAAGAAAGAAAGGCGTCTTCCAACATGGACATAATATATCGGAATCTCCATATTTGATCACTACCCACAACGATTGTATCATAATCATGCTCTCGAACCTCCGTCATATCACATACATTTCTTATGTTCATATACTTTTTGATGAACTTATTCACATGTTTCCTTTTGGGAGAAATCGAACGGAAATAGTCTCTTTCTTTAAATATATGGATATCTTTTCTTCTCAGAATCTTTTTTTGAAAAGCTCTTGATATATACAGGAAAATCAATTTGTACCATGGAATCTCTTTATATGAAACTTTATTTATTATTTTCACCTCATGCCCCATCCTCTCCAACACAGTTTGGAGTGCATAAGCTTGAAGGATACCACCATAATTAGTGTGAAGTGGAAGAGTTAGAATACCAATACGCATAAGATTAATTTGCAATCTTGGTTTTAACTTTAGTTCTTATTTTCACCAGTGCCTTTTTACGGAGTTGTTTATCCAAGCCAAGATAATAAATGATAAGACTTGACGAGATGACACTTGTTGTTCCCACCGCAAGAAACTGAATAAGATCATTGTCTATAGATTCTGTCATATAATATACTCCATACGGAGCAATCATCATCAACCCTGCAAGTATCAACGTTTTAATCATGACCTGAAAGACGTACCGCTTAATCGGGAAATTACCCCCACTAAACTTATTTACCCACATCACACGAATAGGAGGGACTATTATCCAGGGAATAACATTGGCTGCTAGTATAACCTCTGATGAATATCCCAACCATGCAAGGATGTATGACATCGGAACGATTGTCAACAGGATGATGGCGACAGTTAAGTTCACCAATTTCATCTCTCCTGTGGCATGCATTGCTGTAATCGTTGGCTGTCCCATCGTTCGGAATAATAATTCTATCATGAGGATACGGAGAAACATGGCCGTATGCTCAGGACATTCTCCTAACCATATGGTAAGCACCCATTCTATCTCTATAAAAAGAGGAATACCTAGGAATAAATACAGATAGCAGCCAAAACGGGCGCCATTGCAGACTAGACTTCCCGTGCGAGTGTAATCTTGAGCAGCATACGATTTGGTTATCTGTGGATTGACTGCAGTCAAGAAACTGCTGACAAACTTATACACCCAATTGTTTGCCTGAAAAGCGATGCTTCGTGCACCATTCACAATGGTGCCAAAAAATGCATTGAGGACAAGATTCACACCTGTGCCTTGCCCCATAGCCGCTAAACAGCCAATAGTGTTCCATCCAGAGAAGGAAAGCATCTCTTTGAATATCTTCTTGTCATAACCAAAACGGAAAGCACACTCCTCAAAATGTTTACGGCAATACCAATTGTATATGAATGTGTGAATGAAACCTATCACAAATGTCAATGTACTATAGAAAATGACACGATCCCATGGAACAATTTGAATCAGATATGCTGCCAACAGTTTTGCCACCGCATCATAAATGGCCATGTATGCATACATCCCCATGTGTTCATGGGCCACCAGTGCCGAATTAAAAGGAACCAATACGATACCGATAAATGTTCCAAGTATTGACAATTGGTAACAAACCATTGCGGCTTCAAACCGCCCAGGCTCAATGACCAACTTGTGATAGACATACCACAAACCTACAGTTTCTCCCAAAACCAGAATAATAAGAGCCATCAAAAGATGTAAGGTCAGGGCGGAAGAAAATGTCTTTTTTAGTTTTTGTATATCACCTTCACCAATGGCATAAGACAGGAATCGCTGTGTACCACTTGATAGTGTTCCATTGAGAAAAGTGAACATGCCCACAACAGATCCCGCAACATTGATAAGACCAAGGTCTGACACACCCAGTGCATTCAATATGACACGAGTTGTGAAGAGACCTATAAAGGTCATGACTATCATACGCAGATATAAAAAAAGCGTATTCTTAGCAATCTGTTTGTTTGATGTGTTTTCTCCCATAATTCAACAACGACAATAGTCTCTCATTTCATCCCAATATTACTATCTGTTTGAGAATTTTGATACGAGTATCAGCAATAATCCATTGCAAAGTTCACTATTCCCAAATGAATGTGAGTAATCATTAAGACCATAAGTATCTCCACTACAATCTGAGACATATCCATTTCTGCGGACATGGGTACGAATAAAATCAAGGTTGAGTTTGCGTTGTGGTGTTGTACTTTGTTTGTAGATTTCGAACATTAGAGCCGTTGATGAGTCAAAGTTTGTCGAAGACAACGGAAATTGAGTATAATTGAGTTTTTCTATATTATTCTGCAAGATACTATCATTTGCTTCCTGACAATATGCTATAGCCAACAAATACCATCCTATACCTCGTCCCCAATTACACGACCCTACTTGCAATCTACTATTGAAATTATACCCATGAAACGGCATATGTGTGCTTTCATCAAGACCATATTGTTGGAATTCTCTTATATTATCTATTGATATTTGTTGTGCTACAGAATCACTTGTTTGAGAATAGTACTCCATTAAAAAGGGGACAAACATACCAAGGCCATCTGTAAAGTTATTCGCCGTGCTATATGAAATAATATTACCCCCCCTTATCCTTTTACTTTTAAGATAATCATACAATTGTGTGGCAACAAAAAGATATTTCTTCTTCTTTGTTATTCTATACAGATTCAGATACATAATTCCTATTGGGCATTGATCGATTCGATTGATCGGATAACAAAGTTTGCCATCCTCTCCAATCCATTCATCCGCTTTATTACATAATTGGGTGATGAGACCTTTATTCCGAGTCATTATAGCATATTGTGAAACCCCAGCCCAATTATATGCCATATAATAATTGTTGTAACTTTCAGAGTGCCGTTCAGCTTCAAAAAGTGCTTTTATGTCTCGTCGCAATCCTTTATATTCTCTTTGAATCATCAAAGGTTCATTGCACTCCACTGATGCATGAAGCACAGATGCCAACAATTCCTCATCAGATGTTTTGCTATTAAAGAATTCTGTATGGTCTCGTGTAAGCCATCCTTTTACGTATGGTAGTAAACACAAAACGTTCATGCTTAATGATGTTAGCAATACGATTGCAAACATCATATTTTTATATTTTTGTATCATTATTTTGTAAGACGGAGATCCGGAAATCGAGGGATGGTTCTCCGATACGTTCTTAATGTGGTCGAAAATTTCGACTACCTCTGATTTCCTAGACTTTTCAAGTTGAAAATTATTAACTTTCCTTTGTGGTACGTTTTCTGGCTTTTTGTCCAAGAAATTTGGCAGCTTGGTGCTTCTGAGTGAAGGGTGGGTGCTGGAAATGCAGACCACGCATCACTCCATAACTAGACTTGCTCTCGTTGTCCTGAACAAAGTTTATTGGACTAATCTTCTCATCAAACTCTCGTTGAGAGAAGCTCTCAAAGAAATAACCTCTGGCATCCTCAAAGATGCGCGGTTCAATAATGAGCACACCATCTATATTTGTTTTAATTACATTCATGTTGTATGTGTAAAGACGGTAACCTTAACCGTGGATTTCTTTTCAGTCACACAGAAAGCACAGAAAGCACAGATTAAAAAGAAAACCGGGAAAACCCTTTCCTCTAAAAACTAAAAACTAAAAACTCAAGATAGAAGAAAACAATACAGTATGTGTACGAACCTTTGTACCAAACAGCATCTGAGGCCAGGGGAGGAGAGGGCAGTTGACAGGTGACAGTCTTAATTAATTAAGAATTAAGAGTTTAGAGTTTGGTTCCTCCGAGCGTGCTAAAGATACGATAGTCACAGATTATAACAAAAACCTCGAAAACCCTTTCATTCTGTTAACGACTATGTCTCTAATGTTGTGCCCGTGCCCTTTTCCTTGCAATCCAGCTTGCAGATAAAGTCCACCACCACACCATTCATCCCTTACAGGATTCCAACCAGATTGAAAGAAAAACCGAGAAATGGTTGGTGCACTTACAAACAAAACAGCATACATTACAACAGCGACCCCTATATTCCAAAAAAAGATGGTTGAATAATCCACCTGTGTCGGGCGTTTCTTCTGTATCAGAGCAGAACCAAAACCACTATCAATGAACACCTCTGCCAACACCATAAAAATGGAAAGCATACCAATGCATCCATAATCAAAAGGAGTCAGCAATCGAGCCAGAATGATACCAGAAATGAACCTAATAATCATGGACGAATACTTCTGAAGTGCCGTCCAAACCATTCCTGCAGCAGCTTTCTGTTTCAAACTCTTTTGTTTTGTCATTAACGGTTTATATCTTTTTGTATTTTATATATTGCTATATATTCCCTTAAGATGAATATAAAGCTCATTCATATCAACACCATGGATTTTGCCCCATTGATCCAATGGTGGCCTACCCATTAATTCACCATGACGCAAGATTCCACCATGTGGAAACCCCATATAGTTTTTGCCATAAACATAGGTCAAATATTCTCCGGGATTAGCTGGGGCATTTAATTCAACACCATTAAATTCAATACGTTTACATGGTACCAAATCCGCCTCACGAAGCACCCTTATTTTTGTTTGACGAAACTCCTGGCCATGGAACATATATCTATTTCCCCCACTTTGAAGACTAAATATCATCTCTTCTTTTTTTCGCCACAATGCTTTAATCGGTGATTTTATATGAGAATCGTAATATTTGATGTATTTGACAATCAATGGGGTCAAAAAGCTACGCGTTTCATCTAATCCGTATGGAGAAATGAATGTGTCCATTGGGGTAATGTCCACCCATGTTCCCGTCTCACGATGGCGATAGTGTAGTTGGAGACTGGAAATGTTATTGATGTCATATTCAAGAGTTATTCCATATTTTTCAAACTCATTATGCATCAGTTCATAGGCCTTCTCAAAATCCTTTCTAGGCATCGCCACATCTGTATCATCATCCCATGGGATAAAACCTGCATGACGGACAGCTCCTAACAATGTACCATATTCTATCCAATAAGTCAGTCCGTGTTTTTTGCACATTTTATCAAAAATTCCTAACAACATAGTATCACAATCCTGAAGGATCCTCAAATCTTCGTTTGAAGTTCTTGGGAAATCCTTGGGGGCAATGTGCTGATCCAAAATATAAAAAATCGCAGCAGTTTCTTCCTGAAGATTTGAAATCCCTAGCCATTTCTGAACTCCATAGGTCAAAGTACCACCTAAACCACGCCTTTTTATATGATTTAATATCTTCTTATAATGCCCCATAATGTTAGTCTTTGATTAATCTATATATAGGTGTAATCATTAATTTGAAAATTCTTTTAGGTTCGTTCAATATATATATCATTTTCCGATATGACGGATTATCCCATTTAGATGGGTGAACTATTTGATATCTATATGAATATCCCTCATAGCCACCCCTAAATGGGCGGAAACGAGAAACTTTAAAAAAGCCATTCTTTTCATAAAATCTTACCGCTGATATGGCCTTCTTAGCTGTTATCAATGAAACATAACTACATCCATTTTTATAAGCCAAATCAATCATAGCATGCAACATGTGAGTCCCTACACCTTTCCCTTTCATCTTGTCATTAGTGGCGACTAAATGAAACCATGCATATTTCTCCGAATCATCGTAACGGTATGCCACACTGATAGAAGATGCTATCTCATTAGGGCACTCACTTAAGAAGCCCAAATAAATACGGGCATTATTACTGGATATTTCATCTCTCAATTCATCGACTGACAAGGATGTGCAAACGAAATGTATTCCCTGTCGTTTGCGTTCCGCATAAGCATCTTGAATGAATGCGTAATATTCGTTGAATGAAACAAATGTCTCTTCTATTGGTTTTACTATTAACGACATTTAGAATTGAATGGAATATTTAGATATAATCACATTTGCTAGAACCTCTAAACTATCAATATAACAGTCACTTTCTCTGTTTTTCTGCAATCTTCGCCTTCAGTTCTGACGATGAAACACCATCAGTTCTAGCCAATATTGTAAATTCTTTACCATTTTCTTCACACCATTTGATGGCGTTTTGGAATCCACGATGATTTTGGTCTGGTCCTGAAACAAACACATCAAAATCCACCTTCTTCACTATATCATCTACAGCTTCGTATGTAATCACCTCATCCACATAGCGTATGGCCTTCACCATATACATACGCTCTTCTGTACTATAAATGAGCTTTGCTTCAGGCTTGTATCTCAGCACAACTTCAGAACTTTGAACAGCTACGATGAGGGTGTCGCCCAAAGCCTTTGCACGACGAAATAAATTTACATGACCAATGTGTAGCAAGTCATAGACTCCCACTGTTAATACTTTTTTCATTATTTCTTTGTAATTTGAGTGAATGGTTATGGGTTAGAGGTTAGTGGTTATTGAGAGGAGCACCTTAAAGATAACCTTAACTGTAGGGAGGATATGGGTTTTATTGTGAAATCACAGGATTATTCTTGTTGTCCTTTTCCCAAATCAATGCATAGAACGCTTATGCCCGAGGGGGGTGAGAGTTCATCACACAGATAACACAGAAAGCACAAATTATTTTGCCCACGAATCGAACGAATTTTAAAGATATAAAAGAAAACATCGAAAACCCTTTCATTCTAAAAACTAAAAGTTAAAAACTAAAAACTAAAAACTCGAGATAGAAGAAAACCGAGAAAACCCTTTCATTCTGTTGTCGAAACTGCGTCTCTAATGTTGTGCCCGTGCCCTTTTCCTTGCAATCCTGCTTGCAGACAAAGTCCACCACCACACCATTCATCCCTTACAGGATTCCAACCAGACTGAAAGAAAAACCGAGAAAAGAGGGAAGAGGGAAGATGGGAGATGTTAGATGTTAGATGTTAAATGGTAAATGGTAGATGGAAGAGGAATGAGAGAAGAATTCATTCTAAGTTATCGTTCCAAATTCTGTTCGAACGAGCTCTACAGCCTTTGCCCGATACCTTTGAATAGCCTACGGCTTAGCAGCACATCCATGAAAAACCGGGAAAAATAACGATATTTAAGTCACACGTATTTTTTAGGATGGCTGTGCCGGAGGTGAACCTGCGGCAAGGGGAAGGACAAATACTGGCATCTGGAAAGCTCGCTTTCCAAGTGACAGTATTGGGTATTCCCAATGGTATGGGCAATGCACATACCGAGCCATTCGAGGTTTTTCTGCGAAGCAGGGTTTTGATGGTTTTTGTTATAATTAATAGAGGTGAGAGGTGTGAGGTGAGAGGTATGAGTTTGGGGTTGAGAGTAACTTTTAGTTTTTAGTTTTTAACTTTTAGTTTTTAGTTTTTGAGGTTGAGGGGAGTTATTTGGGATGGGAGGTTTTGAGGGTTTTGACGATGGAGTGGTAGCGGCGGAGGATGTCGGGGCAGTTGGGGTGGGTGTTGCGGTAGGTTTTGACGGCATCGCGGAGTTGGGGATGTCGGGTGGTGATGAAGAGGGCGATCATGAGGTAGGCATCACTGTCGGTGTCGGGAGTGGTTTTGCCGTTGAGGAGGGTCTGCACCTCTTGGGTGAGGTGCTCCACCTTGCGCTTCTCTTCACGGAGATAGGCACAGATGAGTTTGAGGGCGACGAAGCGGGCGGCATCGTCTGCATCTTCCACAAAGATGTGGGAATAGGTGGAGAGGCGTTTCAGTCGCTGACGGTCGCTCTCTGCCAGTTCTTCTGAGTATTTCTGTGTGTATCGGTGACTGAGGATGTCGATGATCTCTTCCTCATAGTTGTTGATGGGGTTGCCACTGAGCAGTCTGCCTCGCGTCTCGTCTTCGAACTGGACATCACCGATGTTGATGTTCTTGAAGTTGATGCTCTTGGTCCGGTTGAAGATGTTGAGACTGACGATGATGCTGGTCTGACCATTCTTGACATGGATGGCTTTGATGACGGCACGTTTTCCTCTCCACGGTTCCATCTGAAGGGTTACGGCATCTCCCACCACAAAGTCCGCAATGGGCTGGTCGAAGAAGAAGGTCAGGTGATGGTCTTGCAAAGTCTTGATGAGCATTTGCATCTCCACATCAGGGATGGTCACCTTCTCCCCATTCGGGTCACGGTAGAAATACAGATGCAGGCGGGTCTTCTGGTTCCAGTCGGACTTCACAATCTGCTCTACCCTCTCCTCTTCTGCCTGGATGAAGACAAAGTTATGGAGGTCACTGCGAAGACCGTTCATGTCTTTGACAGGATCATAACCTTTGAGATCATCGTCTTTCTGGTGTTCTTTGGCAAGCAGAGGCATGTAATGGTACGGGATGTAGAATCTGTAAGGGGAAAGTGGTGTGGCACCGGGTGCCAAGAACTGTCCCTCACAGTCTTTCTGCAACATGCTCTCAATCCATGTAGGACTGAGGTGGCACAAGATGTACCAAGGCATAGCCTTTGTCCCTTTTTCTTCGATTTCGTTCTGCATACGATACGTCTTTTCCTTGCCCTGACATGTTTCCTTATGGGGCCTTTCACGTTATTTGAGTTTCACTCGCCATTGGTTCGCCACACCCTTGCGGAGTCCCGAGCAACCTCACGAGGAGGTTTTCGTCCGACGGCTGGTTCACCTGTCTTGGGCATAAGCCGGTGCAAAGGTACGGATTTATTTTGAATTACATACCATACTCATGGGGGAAAAATGCATTCCCTTATGGAATTGAAAGGTGAAAGGTGAAAATTGAAAGTTTAGAGATGAGAGTTTAGAGTTTAGGGTTAGGTCACACAGATCACACAGATATCACAGATTTGAAAGAAAACCAGGAAAACCCATTTCTGTTGTTGATGGGTTCACCCATACGTTTTCCATTCATACTTTATCGAATCCAAGTACACTTTCATTCGATAAAGCACAAACTGAAAACAGCCTTGCGGCTTCAACACCTGAAATGAAAAACAGAGAAAAACGAAGGGGGGGGGGGAGGGATGATGGGAAGATGTTAAATGTTAAATGGGAGATGGAAGATGGAAGATGGGTGATGTTAAATGTTAAATGTAAGAGAGAAGAGGGGTGGGAGGTTTTTATTTGTAACAATACCCTCCATTCACCTCAATCAAGCTGCCATTGACAAATGGATTGTCAATGCAGAATCGATAAGCATCCACTATCTCATCAATAGAGGCAAATCGGTGAATTGCGGTTTTCTTGTAGATGTTCTGTTTGATCTCCTCCGGTTTCTCCTTTTGCCATGGGGTTTCCACAAAACCTGGGACAATGGCATTGACGGTTGTACCTGTTCCCTCAAATTCCTTCACAAGGTTCTTGGCTAATGCACAAACGGCTGACTTGGTGACGCCATAACTCAACACCATGGCATGCGGATGAATGGCCATCTGAGAACCTGTAAAGATGATTCTGGAGCCTTGGGGTATCAAACTGTATAGTTCGCGCACCATGATATAATGAGAGTTGACTGCGACTTCCATCTGCTTGTCCCAATCTTCATCGGTGGTTTCCGTGAATGACTTTCGTATGCTCATGCCTGCATTGCACACGATGCAGTCGATGGATGAACATTTGCCTTTTACGTACTCAATGAATTGATAGACTTCTTTCCTTTGCGTCTGGTCTATTTTTATTGGCTCGAAATTGTCAATCTGTTCTGTGAAATCAGGTCCCACATAAGTGGCATAGACGCGATAACCCTTACTTAACAGCATCTTGGCAACTCCTAATCCTATGCCAGAAGTTCCACCTGTTACAATTGCATTCTTCATATCTATATCTCCATCAAATTTTTACGTTCGCTGAACATCTGCATAATCTTTGCCATGGCAATGCTTTCTCTCCGTCTCAATCTCACCGTACTGAAGCGATGATTGAAGATACAAGAGATAAATTCTTGAATCTCATATCGTAATCCCGCGCCATCCCACTTATAGAAGAACTTCTTATTCTGGTTCTGGTCTTCAAAACGGAACTCATAATAGTCAGTCAGCCACCAGGGAGAGGGCACGTAAGCATAGCCCTTGGTGCCTGCAATGACAAGGTTACCTTCTGTCTTCACACCCATACCTAACTGGAAGGAACAAACACCATTGGGGTATTGCATCACACCACGGGTATAGACATCGATGCCATCCTTCATCTTGGAATAGAAATTGATGTTGGTATATTCAATTCCCATCAGCTTGAGGATGGGGAGCAACGGGTATGATCCCATCTCGTACATGGAGCCTCCTGCCTGTTCAGGATCAAGTTCGCGTGTGAACTTGTCGCCCCAAAGTTTCGATTCCGATGCACTCACATCCACCACATCACCAATGGCGCCACTCTTGATCATCGTAATCAGGTGATTGAAGGCAGGGCTGTGGGCTGTCTTGTTGGCCTCCATCAGCACCACCCCATTCTCTTCTGCTAGATGGTACAGCTCCTTGGCCTGTTCACCATTCAGCACCAACGGGGTTTCGCAAAGCACATGCTTCTTGTGGAGAAGGGCTTTCTTGGTCAGTTCATAATGTGAAAGGTGTGGTGTCGCCACATAGACGGCATCCACATGCTCCAAAAGTTCATCATACGTCTGGTGGCTATTGGCGACGTTATGCCTGTCTGCAAATTCACATGCCTTGCCATAATTGATGTCATAGACACTATTCACCTTCACATAGCTGACAAATTCGGACTCCGGGACAAAGCGTTCTGCTATGCGTCCTGCACCCACCACACCGACTTTGATGTCTGCCTGCAGGTCTTCACGAAGCATCGTGGAGGAGATGCCCTCTGTGCGAGGCAGATAGACCACCTCACAGTATTCCTTCAGATAGTCAAACTTGCCTTCCCAATCAGATCCGATGGCAAAGATGTCCACATCATACTTCTGTATGTCATCTATCTTCTGACCCACATAATCCTCTATGATGATCTGGTCGGCATAGCCTGTCGCGCGGACAGCCTCCACACGTTCCAGCACATTGTTGCGCACATTGAGTTTGCCCCGCTCACGGTCAAAGGTGTCATTGGTGACACCCACAATGAGGTAGTCACCCAATTCCTTTGCTCGGCGCAAGAGATTGATATGCCCCTGATGAAGCAGGTCGTATGTACCGTATGTGATTACTTTTTTCATTATTTCGGTTTGGTTATAGGTTAGTGGTTATTGAGAGGGGAAGGATGATGTGAGATGGAAGAGGGAAGATGGGAATTTCCTTTGCTAAAAATCATTACTGCTTCAATAGATAAGAAATGAACTTGTCGGACACACTGGACATCTCGCTCTTATCATATATGTTATCTCTATGTTGTTGTCATCAATCTTGTTGATGGTGAAGGTGATAACACGCATTCCACCTCTCTTGCCTCCACCCTTGTCTGTAATGCCAAATCGAACCTTTCGAATACCACCGCCAAGACTACTACCTTGAAAAGGCTTCTTTTTTATACTTTGAATAAAGTCACGGTAATCACTTACCATGGAATGGTATTTCTTCTTGAAACGTTTGAATTGACGCTCAAACTCAGGATGTGTATAGACAACTACTTCCATGCCTATTCCTGTTCCAGTTCAGTGAGGAAATCCTCTGCCCTACGCCCCACATGGGTTTTGTCAGCAGCCGCTTGACGCACATCAGCGACACCTTGGCGTACAGCACTGGCCAAAGCGTATGCAGCGTCACGCTCCTTCACAGGGAGCTGTTGCTCGTATGCTTGCATGTCTGCATCTTCATTCCCTTTTGCTTCTTCTGCTAAAAGGCGCGAACGAAAAGCCTGACGCACCTTCTTGGCTTGCGATTGATACAATGCCCAAAGAGCATCTGCGGGTGAGATAGTTGGTTGATATGACGGTGAAGTTTTCATAATTGGAATTCTTTTCGGTGGCAAATTTATGTATTTTCCAAGAAATCACCAAATTTTTTTGAGTATTTGTCACACAGATAACACAGATATCACAGATTTGAAAGAAAACTGGGAAAACCACGAATGGAGGGTATAAGCATTATCATGCTCCAGCATCCATCCAGAAACAACATACTTTGTGAGCCAACTCCCAAATCTGTAGTTCTTAAATGTATGCACCTTCCTACGTTAGGTTATACCATCCCTTCGAAAAACAGTGAAAACCGAAGAGAGGTTTTTCTGCACAGCAGGGTTTTTAAGTTTTTCTTCTATCTTGAGTTTTTAGTTTTTAACTTTTAGTTTTTAGTTTTTAGAGGGAAGAGGGAAGATGGATGAGGGAAGATGGATGAGGGGAGATGGATGAGGGGAGATGGATGAGGGGAGCATTCATTCTAAGTTATCGTTCCAAGTTCTGTTCGAACGAGCTCTACAGCCTTTGCCCGATACCTTTGAATAGCCTACGGCTTAGCAGCACATCCAAGAAAACCCGAGAAAAATAACGATAACGAAACGTTAACCTTAACGATTACACAGATAATTTGGAAAACATGTTCGTATGCGAACGATTGAACGGATGGAACGGATTGGGGCTTATTGGGGGAACTTGACATATGCAGTTCTTGAAACTGCTGCATCTTCTTTTGATACTGAAACATAGTAAGCGAGCTTCCTTATTTCTGTATCAAGAAAAGATGGGAGACAGACCACGGGTCTGTCTATACAAGTTCATTAGATCTGTGAAATCTGTGATGTACACCGATGTTCGTTCGGCTTGTATAGCTTCTTCGTTCCTAAAAGCCCTACGAGCCTACTGATGTCCGTCCTCAGCAAGGGCACTTGCTTCGGTCGCTTCCTACATCACGACATTTAGTCGTTCTGCTATACAGTCGCTACCCCCGTCAGCTTGAAAACGATAATCAATCATTTTCAATCGTGACGTCTGTGTGAGTTTAAAGATGAGGTGAGAGAAAAAATGGGGGTTGGGTGAAAAAAAGTGGGTTTTTATTTTGCAGTGTCTAAAAAATGCTGTACCTTTGCACCGCAATTCAGAAAGAGGGGTGCTTTTTCTGAGGTTGCTGGAAGAAAATTGGGATATGGTGTAATTGGCAACACAACAGATTCTGGTCCTGTTATTCCTGGTTCGAGCCCGGGTATCCCAACTAACAGAAAAAGAAGGCTTTTGGATTCAAAAGCCTTCTTTTTTGTCCCCCACCCCCACCCTTTTTTCAAAAAAAATCACGATTTATTCTTTTTTATAATAGAAAAACCTTATCTTTGCCACATCAAAACCAAAAAATCATGAAAATTCAAATAGAAACAGGCAGTGAACAGGCTGCAAACGATTTAGCGAACGAGATCCTCGATGATGTCAGTGGAAAGAAGGTGGAGACATGGCACCATTGTCTCAGAACCATCAACAATGCCGAGTGTTCCTGCATCTTCCACTTCACGGACAAAGATAAAAATGATGACAATAAGCACATCAAGTTCCGCGTGTATCCTTCCGGAACGCATGTCAGCATGAAGCAGACATGGCGCGAGGGCTATACCCCTGGTCGCCAGACCAAGCTGCATCTCTCCAACGCGCTCATCGACATGATCTTCAAACGCTATCCTGAGAAGTTCTCTGGGATCAACATTGAGTGGTGAGAGGAAAGTTGAAAGTTTAGAGTTTAGGGTTTAGAGTTTCTTGGCGAGCCAAGCGTGCTAAAGATACGATAAAGGGTTTAGGGGTAGGTCACACAGATCGCACAGATCGCACAGATTTGAAAGAAAATCGAGAAAACACTTGTATGTGCTGGATGCTCTGGGAGCATTCATTCTAAGTTATCGATCCAAGTTCTGTTCGAACGAGCTCTACAGCCTTTGCCCGATACCTTTGAATAGCTTATGGCTTGCAGCACATCCAAGAAAAACAGAGAAAAATAACGATAACGAAACGTTAACCTTAACGATTACACAGATAATTTGGAAAACATGTTCGTATACGAACGATTGAACGGATGGAACGGATTGGGGCCTCCAACATAATCCAATTGCTTTCCTTCAGACGAGAACATTGGCTATAATTATCTTCAAGATTAAAAGAATTTGCAAGCACAGACCTTTGGTCGGTTCATCTTCTCTTGATGCCGCAAATAGGAGAGTTCACTTTCCATTTTGCTGACTTATGAGAAGACACAGAAGTTTACTGGAACTTCATCTTGCAAATCTAAATTATCTCTTATCTGCGAAGATCGGATGAACTTGCACAAACAGACCTTGGTCGGTCATCTTCTCTTGATGCCGCAAATAAGGAAGCTCGCTTACTATGTTTCAGTATCAAAAGAAGATGCTGCAGTTTCAAGAACTGCGTATTGCAAGTTCCCCCAAAAGAAATAATCTGTTTAATTCGTTAAATCGTTCGCCACGAACATGTTCCTTTTAATATCTGTGTGATCGTGTGAGATCCATTTAAAGTTTTAGATGGCGACATTGTGGAGGATGTCGAGGAGGTTGCGGTCTATGGCACGATTCTCCTTGATGGCACGGGAGAAGGGAACATACACAATCTCGTCGTTGTCGATTCCTATCATGACATTGCGTAAGCCCTTGAGGAGTGCCTGGATGGAGGCTGCTCCCATACGACTGGCAATGATGCGGTCGTGGGCAGTGGGATGTCCGCCTCGTTGGGCATGTCCAATGATGGAAACACGCACATCCAATTCGGGGTATTGACTCTTAGCCAAATCGGCATAATGCATCGCCCCACCTGTCTGTTCGTTGGCTGCCACCAACACAACTGCACTTCCTTTTGTCTTTCTGAACCCCTTCTGAATGAAATGTTTAAGCTGCTCATCTTCCACCTCTACTGTAGGTACGATGGCTTCTTCAACACCTGCTGCTATACCACTATTGAGTGCCAGAAAACCAGCACCATCTCCCATCACCTCAACGAAGAAGAGGCGGGAATGGCTGGTGGCTGTATCACGTATCTTATCGACCGTTTCCATGATGGTGTTGAGTGCTGTGTCATAACCGATGGTGGTGTCGGTACCACAAAGGTTGTTGTCGATGGTGGCAGGAATGGCGATACAAGGGTAGTCAAATTCCTGGGCGAAGATGCGGGCACCCTGAATGGTGCCATCACCGCCAATGACAATGAGGGCATCAATGCCTTCCTTGACAAGATTCTCGTAGGCCTTTTTCCGTCCTTCGGGGTTCTTGAACTCCTTGGAGGGCGAGGACTTGAGGATCGTGCCTCCGTACTGGATGATGTTACTAACGCTCTGTGTCTGGAACTCAACGATGTTGCCTTCAATGAGTCCTTTGTAGCCATGATAGATGGCTTTCACTTTGAGTCCGTTATAGATGGCGGCACGTGTGACGGCGCGAATGGCGCAATTCATGCCTGGGGCGTCATTGCCCGATGTGATAATTCCGATGGTGGTCATGTATGATGGAAGATGTTAAATGTTAAATGTATGATGTTAGATGTTAGAGGGGAGAGTTGAGGGTTGAGGGTTTTTAAGTTTTTCTTCTATCTTGAGTTTTTAGTTTTTAGTTTTTAGTTTTTAAAGGGGAGTGGGAGTTGAGGGTATCCACTATATACATCACTTGGGGGTCGGTCATGGTGGGGTTGAGGGGGAGGCTCAGTTCCTCACGGGCGAGACGTTCGGTGATGGGGAGGGAGAGATGATGGTATTCCTTGTAGCAGGATTGGAGGTGGGGAGGAATCGGGTAATGGATGAGGGTACCGATGCCTTTGTCCTGCAAGTACGCTTTGAGTTGGTCCCGATGGGGGGTGAAGATGGGGAAGATGTGATAGACATTGTTGCCGCTGTCCATCAGTTTGGGTAAACGTATGGCCTCGTTCTTGATATGAGTATAATAGGTACGCGCGATGGCTTGTCGCCTTTGGTTCTCAGCATCGAGGTACTTCAACTTCACATCCAGCACTGCAGCTTGAATGTCATCCAATCGGCTGTTACGTCCTTTGTAGGCTGCCACATACTTCTCGGAGAATCCGTAGTTGGCCAGAGAACGAATGACCTGTGCCAGTTCATCGTCGTTGGTGGTCACTGCACCCCCATCACCCAAGGCTCCTAAGTTTTTACCGGGGTAGAAACTATGACAAGCGGCATGACCGAGGGAACCGGTTTTTAAGTTGAAAGTTGAGAGTTGAGAGTTGAGAGTTGAGAGTTGAGAGTTGAGAGTTGAGAGATGAGAGTTGAGAGATGAGAGTTGAGAGTTTAGGGGGGAGAGGCAGCCATGGGCTTGGGCATTGTCTTCGAGGAGAAGGAGGTTGTGGGCGTTGCAGAGGGTATGGATGGCTTCATTGTAGGTGCAACGGCCATAGAGATGGACCAAGAGGAGGGCTCTGGTCTTGGGGGTGATGGCTTGTTGGAGGGCATCGATATTGAGGTCGAGGGTTTCTTCGTCCACATCGATGAAGACGGGGGTCAGGTTGTTCTCTGTGATCGCCAAGACTGTTGCGATAAACGTATTGGCTGGTACGAGAATTTCATCCCCCTCTGCCAGGCGTCCCAGCTCCTTGTAAGCGCGAAGGGTCAAGGTGAGGGCATCCAGTCCATTCGCCACCCCAATGCAGTGTCGGGTGCCGATGTACTGGGCATAGTGCTGTTCGAATTGGTGCAAAGCCTGTCCTTGCAGGTACCATCCGCTACCCACCACTTCTGCCACTGCTTGTTGGATCTCTTCACCGTGCAGGGCTGTCATCTTCTTCAAATCAAGATACGGTATGTTCATACGTTCCACTCGTAAGTGTCATAACAAATGGTTCGTCCACCAAAGCCTTCTTTCTGTGCCACCAGTCCCTCATTGAGAATGGAGCCATCACCTTCGGTTGAACGTCCGAAATCCATATAGGGGTAGTCGGGAAAATCGTGGTGCATCACATAATCGTGGATGGCATCCACTGCCCCACTCTCCTTGCCAAGGTCGTTAGAAGAACAATATTGACCATGCACCACCTGTGGTGTCACATAGAAGGTCATGCCTGCCACCACCTGTCCATCGAGCAGGGCATTGTATTGCAGGATGTTCTTCGGGAAACGCTCATGGAGCAACTGGATCTCCTGCAAAGAATGCACGGGGTGCACTTGATGGCGATTCATCAGATTCTCATTCAACACTTGCCAGAAGGGAGCGAAATCGTCTGTGCGCACCACCTGCACCCCAATCTCCTGTGCATGTCGCAAACGACGTCTGCGGTCTTTGCGCCAACGCAGATGCTGCTGGAGGAAGATGGCAGTCCCAATGTCACGGGTCACCAATCGTGCCTTGCAGATCCAAAACAGCGGATACAGGTCTTCTTCTGACGGCAACTGGTGATAGACCCACGGAACAGGCTTATAGACCACGTTCCGGATGCCACAGTGACGCAGATACAGATTGAGTTCCTCAAACAAATGAATGACCTCCGCCGAAGTGACCTCCTGATCCATCAGCAACCCTCCATAGGTCAAGCCCTGATGAGAGTAGAGCGTGGTGCCTACGATGTTAGCAGGAAGAATGGAATGAAGATGGTTCCCCACGAAGAACAGCAAGGAGTGGTCTTCGAAGCGGTCACTATGGTAATCCATGTAGTCACGGAAGAACAGGAAAGTCGCATTCCTGGCCTTCGCCACATACTTGTCCCACAGTGGCTTGTCAGCTGGGGTATATCTTCTTATTTCGAACATCTCTTATAGTTTAGGAACTCATCGTATTCGTAGATGTAGTCATCCAAGTCAAACAGTTCACTGGCCAGCACCATGCAGACAGCCCCAGAGGAGAAATCGTCCAAGGTACGCCACATGCCAGGCTTGATGAGCAATCCCTGCCAAGGATGATTCAGGAGGATGGTTTCACTTTCCTCCCCATTGTCGAGGGTGACGGTGAAGCTGCCACTCATCGCCACCACCAGTTGGTAGAGGTTCTTGTGGGCATGTCCACCCCTACTTTCTCCTCCCGGCACATCATAGGTCCAATAGACCCGTTTGATGTCGAAGGGCACGTTCTTCATTTGCTCTGCCACCGTCAGGTTGCCACGAGGGTCAACAATCTTCGGCAATTCTATGATTTCATAATCCAACTTTTTCATGCTTTTCCTCCTGTACCCATCAGTTCTTCTTCAATTTTCTTTTTACATTCTTCCATCAACCATTTGGGTGTGCTGGTCGCCCCACAGATGCCGATGGAATGAATGCCCTCAAACCACAGGTAGTCAATCTCTGCAGGATCATCAATCATGTAGGTGCGAGGATTGACAGACAGGCATTGGTTGTACAGCACCTTCCCATTGGAACTTTTCTTTCCACACACGAAGAGGATGACATCGTGCTTGGAAGCGAAGTCCATGATGTTGGGAATGCGGTTGGCCACCTGACGACAAATGGTGTCGAAATATTGGAAACGGGCACCTTCCTGCATGTGTGCCGCGATGTAGCTGACGATTTCACGGAATCCTTCCAAGGACTTGGTGGTCTGCGAGAACAACAGGATGTCATGGCTCAGATCCAAGCGTTTGGCATCCTCCAAACTCTCAATGACGATGGCTGTCCCCTCTGTCTGTCCCACCAGACCCACCACCTCGGCATGTCCGTTCTTTCCATAGATGACGATCTGTCCTCCAGCCTCGTAAGCCTTACGAATACGTTTCTGCAGATTGAGCACCACAGGGCATGTGGCATCAATGAGACTGATATGCTGAGACTTGGCCGTTTGGTAGGTCTGAGGGGGTTCACCATGTGCCCGAAGGAGCATCTTGGTATCGTGCAAAGATTGGAGGTCAGCATGTTCCACGGTCATCAAACCCATACGTTTCAGGCGTTCCACTTCCCGACCATTGTGCACGATGTCGCCCAAGCAATAGAGCGAATCACTCTTTGCCAGTTCCTCCTCCGCTTTCTTGATGGCAGTTGTCACCCCAAAGCAGAAACCCGATCCCTCGTCAATCTCTATCAGCATTTCGCTACAATCTCCTTATATTTCTCCAATAACCAGGCACTCTGCTCTTCCCGCGTCAGTTCGGAGTTGTCCAACACAATGGCATCGTCAGCCTGTCGAAGGGGTGCCACTTCACGATGAGAGTCGATGTAATCACGCTCCTCCACATTCTTCAGCACTTCCTCATAGTTCAAAGCATCCCGTTCCTCCTGGGTCTTGGCTTTACCCATCAGTTCATCGAACCGACGTTGTGCACGCACCCTTGCTGTGGCTGTGACAAACACCTTCATCTCTGCTTGAGGAAATACAGCTGTACCAATGTCACGACCATCCATTACAATGCCCTTCTCCTTGCCCATCGCCTGCTGTTGTTCTGTCAACAAAGCACGTACAAAGGGTAAGGCAGCAATGGGACTCACACGGTTGCTCACTTCCATCTGACGAATTTCATCCTCCACCTTCTCCCCGTTCAGGTAGGTGTCAGGACGCCCCGTCTCAGGATTGAATTTGAACGCTATCTGTATCTTGCCAGCCTCCACGTCCGCCTTCAGCGCATCCTCCTGGATGCCCTCATCAGGATACAAACCATGGCGCATCGCATAGAGCGTCACTGCCCGATACATGGCTCCTGTGTCCACATAGACATAACCGATTTCTTTCGCCAACTGCTTGGCCATCGTGCTCTTTCCGCAACTCGAATGGCCGTCTATTGCTATAATGATTTTCTTCATAACGAAAAACCTGCATTTATCACGAGGGAGGATGCTGCAATATGGTATTTGCCATACGCCACCCCCACCTTAAATTTCTTCACATTCAATCCTGCACCGAGAGTCAAACCAGCCCATTGGCTCTTGTTTGCCACCTTCATCTCATGGGCACGACGGAAATTATAACCGACAGCCAACCATAGGTTCTTGGTAGGGAGGATGTCCATGCCCAACACGAAATGCTGGATGAACTTCACATCATCCCAATGGGTGAGATCATCGGCTGTCACTGACACCCGTAAAGGGGCATTGGCAAAGTCTTTGCTCACGCCCAATGCCAAGTCAAAGGGGAGAGATTCCTTGCTGCCATCATCGTAGAGCGACTTGATCTGTCCACCGAAGTTCCGACCCACCGCAGAAAAGGAAAAGCCACGTACATCGTCAAAGTAATTAAGTGCCAAGTCAGCCCCTAAAGCAGTGCTGGAGTAATTGGCATAATTGCTCAACAGAACCTTGGCTGTAATGGCACCACTCCACTCATCGCTCAATAGATAAGAAAAGGACGTCTGAAAGTTCAGGTCTTTGGCAGAGAAAGTACCCAGCACCGTACCTTGTTCATCCGTCTCATCCATCTTACCATAATCCAGCATTTGAGCACCAAGTGCCCAAACACCCCGTTCCCCGATCGTCTTGGTGTATCCCGCAGACATCAGGTTGCTGGAACGGATGTAGGAGTTATAGCTCAACACGATGCTGTTATCGGATACATTCGTCATCAAGGCAGCATTTGTCCACATCATGCTGGCATCGTCCTCGATGATGCTGATATTGACACCACCCAATGCGGCAGAATGTGCACTGACAGGGATATGCAGGAACTGATATCCGAGTTTTCCTTCTTGTGCCCTTGAAAGGGCGGACAAGGACAGGAACGCCATCAATGTGAACAGTTTATTGAACATTTAGAAGGGTTATTGGTTATTGAGGGTACTATAATACGTGTCTAAGAGTTTCTTGGCAGCCACGAACGAAGTGATTTGTCCGCCCAGCACCTCTTTCTCCATGTCGTCAATCATGTGCTTGATGGTCGGATTATAGTAGAAACTATTCTTCAGGTGTTCGTTGATGCTCTCGTACATCCAATACTTCGATTGCTCATTACGACGATACTGGAAGTAGCCATTCTCCTTCACTTGGTCGATGTAGCGGAAAATCATTTGGAGCACCTTGTCGATGTTCAGTTCGTAGAAACCAGAATAGCACATCACTTCGGGTACAATGCCACTATCGGGTACGGGGAAGAGATGCAGCGCATTCCGGAAATGGGAAGCAGCCAGTTCCGCTTTATCCACATTGCTGCCATCCGCCTTGTTGATGACGATGCCGTCAGCAATCTCCATAATGCCACGTTTGATGCCTTGCAGTTCATCGCCCGTCCCTGCCAACTGAATCAGCAGGAAATAATCGACCATCGAATGGCAGGCAGTTTCACTCTGTCCCACGCCCACCGTCTCCACGAAGATGTTATCATAGCCAGCCGCCTCACAGAGGATGATGGTCTCACGGGTCTTGCGAGCCACACCACCCAAACTGCCTGCTGTCGGACTGGGACGAATGAACGACTTGGGATGCACCGCCAATTTCTCCATTCGAGTCTTATCACCCAAAATGCTGCCCTTGGTCTTCTCGGAAGATGGGTCAATCGCCAAGACTGCCAATTTCCCTCCATAGTTTTCCAACAGATGCACGCCAAAAGCATCGATACTGGTGGATTTACCTGCTCCAGGTACACCACTGATACCGATTCTGACAGAGTTACCCGAATAAGGAAGGCATTTTTCTATCACCTCCTGAGCAATGACCTGATGTTCGGGCAACACACTCTCAATCAGTGTCACAGCCTGACTCAACATGCTGACATTCCCTTTCAGGATGCCATCAACATACTCAGCAGGCGTGAACAACTTCTGACGCTTCTTCCTCATCTGCTTGAGATAAGGATTCACGATGGACGGCTGTTCCACACCTGCATTGACTTGCAAGCCCGCGTATTCAGTACTGTTCTCTGGATGTTCCATGGGAGAGTTGAGAGTTTAGAGTTGAGAGTTTAGGGTTGAGAGTTTAGAGGTGAGAGTTTAGAGTTTAGAGGTGAGAGTTTAGGGTTTAGCGTTCAAAGTGGACGTTGACCACCTCTTTGGGGTGTTGGGCGTCGTTGGTGATGATGAGCACACGGGGTTGGGCTTTTGACATACCCAAGAAGCGAGCATCTACGGTCACCTGCATCTTCACCTCTTCACCTGGTTGGAGTTCCGTCTTGGGCAAAGAGACGGTGATGGCTTGGTTGAAAGCCTGTATCTTGCTCAGTTTCAGCACGCCTGATCCCTTGTTCGTCAATTTCACTTGTCCTGTCAATTTGGTTTTCTTTCCTAACTTACCGATGTTCAGTTCGGTGGTGGAAATCTGGAAGTTGGGCTTCTTGGCAAACTCCTCCGCGAAATGCAAGTCTGGCAGAAGCACCGCTGACACTGCGATTTCATTGTTGGAACCCACTTTGTCGCCAGAGAATCGTGCCAGATAAATGCTGGTCTGATTCAATCCCAAGTCCTGCAACTTGTCGCTATGCAGGGTCAACTCAATCTTTCCACGACGACCTCGTGCAATCATCTCCGGCATATATTCTGCGGTGATGTAGGATGGCAAGTGCATCAACATGGGGGTATAGACCGTCGAGCCATTGTTCAGGATCTCAATCTCCGCCTTGACCGAATCGCCCGAACTCACATCCATGAACTCCACATTATTGGTACTGAGCAGAATCTCATCAATGCTGTAAGGATAGAGTTCTTCGAGCGTCCGTTTCTCCCCATTGTTCACCAAAGCCTTCATCCGGATGCGCACAGGCTTCTCGTCTGCATTGGTATAGACATCGATGTAGCGGTCGAAATGTCCCAACATCATCGCGTCATATGTGATGCTAATCTCCCCGTCATCACCTTTCATCAGAGGATCTCTCGTCCACTTGGGCGTCAAGCAACCACATCCTGCATCCACCTCTCGAATCAGCAACGGCGTCTTGTCCTTGTTCGTGAACTTGAACACAGCCGTTATCGGTTTCTTCCACAGGGTCGAGCCAGCATTCACCACCGTCTTGTCAAATGAGATTCTTTGTGCAAGACCGTTCAGTGAAAACAGCAAGCCCATCACACACATTATAACGTATTTCTTATTCATATTATTGTCTTTCCTTATTCTATATTTGTACTGTTTAGATGCGAGAAGCCTCCTTCACATCCTGAATGGCACGGAGACCATCGATAATTTCATCCACTTCCTTGGTGTCATGCACATACATTTGCAAAGTGCATTCAAAGATGCCGCCATCACATTCCACCTCCAGTTTTCGGATATTTACTCCATGCAGTTGTGAGATCACCTGCGTCATCTCATGCAAAAGTCCCAACTTATCAAATCCCTTCACATAAACGGAAGCAGGAAACAAAGCCATACGACTCATTTCCCATTTGGCAGCCAGAATCCGATTACCATGATTCGCTTTCAGTTTCTGAGCTTGAGAACATTGCACCTTATGGATAAGAATATGCTTGTCATCATCAATATACCCCATCACCACATCACCAGGAATGGGTTTGCAACAATCACAAAGGGTGTATTGGTCCTGAATGGACTCCTCCGTCAGAGAAAGTGTCTTCTTGCGGTCGAAGTCTGGCCCCACCTGCTCCTTCTTCTTGGTGATCTGCTTCGCCGTCTTCTTGCCAAAAGAGAACAATTTCTTCCATCCACCGGATTCAGATTTCCCTTTCAGCATATCCAGGTCTGCACGTCCGAGCTTCACCTTGCCTTCGGCGATTGCCACATACAAGGCATCGGGTTTCGACAAGTCGTGGAACTTGCAGAGTTTGTCCACAATCAATGTATCCCTGATGAGGTCATTCTTCCCCAAGAACTCATCCAGATCTTGTTCGCCCTTCTTCCGCGACTCGCGTTCCTCCTTGCGAAGAATGGAGAGAATCTTGGTTGTCGCCTTGGCAGTCGTAGCGATATTCAGCCATTCACGGGTAGGATGCACAGACTTAGAAGTCAGGATCTCCACCTGATCACCACTGTTTAACTTATAGCTGATGGGCACCAGCTTGTGGTTTACTTTTGCACCAATGCAATGGCTACCGACAAAGGTATGGATGCTGAAAGCAAAGTCAAGGGTGGTACTTCCTGCTGGCATCGTACGAATGTCACCCTTCGGGGTGAAGACAAAGATTTCGGAAGCGAAGAGGTTCAACTTGATGGTGTCCAGAAAGTCCATCGCATCAGGCTGTGGATCATCCAAAATCTCCTTGATGGTCGCGAGCCACTTGTCCAATTCCTTCTCAGAAGAGGTTTCGGTCTTGTCACCATCCTTGTATTTCCAGTGTGCCGCAAAACCCTTCTCTGCAATTTCATTCATCCGTCGAGAGCGTATCTGCACCTCAATCCATTCACCCCGTTTGGACATCAGCGTGACATGAAGCGCCTGATAGCCATTGGCTTTCGGGTGGCTCACCCAGTCACGAGTACGATCGGGATGAGAGGTATATATCTTGCAGAGTTTCACATAGATATTGAAGCAGTCATTCAGTTCCGTATCAATATCCTGAGGTTCAAAGATGATACGTGCAGCCAGGATGTCATAAATCTCCTCGAAGGGGATATGCTTTGTCTGCATCTTCCGCCAGATGGAATAAGGCGTCTTCACGCGCTGCTTCATCTCATAGATGAGTCCCATGCTATCCAGTTCAGCACGAATAGGGGCAGCAAATTGGTCGAAGACCGTATCACGTTCAGCTTTTGTCGCCTGCAATTTCGACTCAATCTCCTTATACTCATCAGGATGTTCAAATCGGAAACTCAAATCTTCCAATTCCGTCTTGATGGAGTTGAGACCCAAGCGGTTGGCTAAAGGAGCATAGATGTAAAGCGTTTCACCAGCAATCTTATACTGCTTGTTCACAGCCTGACTGCCCAGGGTGCGCATATTGTGGAGGCGGTCAGCTATCTTGATGAGGATGACACGGATATCATCACTCATGGTCAGCAGCAATTTCTTGAAGTTCTCTGCTTGAGCCGACGCATGATCACCAAAAATACCACCAGAGATCTTGGTCAGTCCATCGACAATCTGTGCAATCTTTGGACCAAACATGTTCTCGATGTCCTCCACAGTATAATCCGTATCTTCCACCACATCGTGAAGGAGCGCAGAACAGATGGACGTGGAACCCAATCCCATCTCGATGCAGACAATCTGAGCCACAGAGATGGGGTGCATGATGTATGGTTCGCCAGACAAACGGCGCACGCCCTTATGTGCATGCTTGGCGAAATTGAAAGCCTTTGTTATGAGGTCAACTTTCTTGCGATGCGGACTGGCTAAATAAGCATCTATCAACTTCTGAAACTCCTCGTTGATCAGTTGTTCCTCTTGCTCCGTATTGGACATCATCACATCATCCATAAGCGTCCCTTTCTTTCATTAATTATACTCCATCCATTAACACTCACGCGACAGGAAGATTTACTTCACGCGCACCTTCTGACCCGGACGAATCATATCACCCTTGATGCCATTGAGTTGGCGCAGTTTGGAAACCGTAGTGCCATTCTTCTTGGCAATGGAAGAGAGGGTGTCACCACTCTTCACGGAGACGTTACGCGTCTGCTGCTGTTTGCGTGTACGGGTAGAACGGGTAGAACGAGATTTTTTATTGTTGGCATATACGTTTCTGGTCGTGGTGGTCGGAGTCTGTTCCACAGGTGTACCCTCCACATTCTCCGTGATGAGACGACGGGTACCTGATGCCAGCAGTCCTCCCCTGGCATTTCCGCCATAGATACTATCCTCATACAGGAGGAAATCCTCAATGGAACCAGCAGGCAGACGCAGGGTGTAATCCGCCGGAACAATATCCTTGCGGTACTGTGGGTTGATGGCCCGAAGTTCATCCACCGACACATGACACTTAGAAGCAATTTGAGCAAAGCTCACCTCACGAGCCACCACCACTGTGTCAGACTCCAAAGGCAGGGTTGCGTCATGAGGTACGATGCCATGTTCACAATAATAATTCATGATGTAAGTCGCTGCAATAAAAGCAGGTACATAGCCACGCGTTTCACGAGGAAGGCGGTTATAGACAGACCAGAAGTCCGCACCTTCCTGACTCCCTGAACGCGTGATGGCTTTCTGCACATTTCCCTCTCCACAGTTGTAGGCAGCAATCGCCAGACTCCAATCTCCAAACATATCATAGAGGTCGCTCAAATAATGTGCTGCCGCCTCACTAGATTTGATGGGGTCACGACGTTCATCGACCAAGGTGTTCACCTCCAGTCCGTATCGTTTGCCCGTACCAATCATGAACTGCCACAAACCTGCAGCGCCAGCCCTGGAGGTGGCAGAAGGTCGAAGGGCAGACTCGATGACAGGAAGGTATCTGAGTTCCAAGGGCAAACCATAACGCTCCAAAGCCTCTTCAAAAATGGGATTATAGAAGTTAGCAGCCCCCAACATAATCGCCACAGAACTCTTCATGCGTGTGCTGTAGGTGTCGATGAACTTGCGTGTCACATCATTGAGTGGCATCTCGATGGTGGTCGGGATGCGGGAAAGTCTGCTCACGAGCACAGAATCATCGTAGGAAAGCACACGACTCTCCCCTACTCCTTCAGACAAGGTATTGATGTTCGCGGACTCTTTCATCAATTCGTCTTCACTGATCAGCATCCCCTCCGGCATGTCGAACGCATCAGCCTGAACGCTGTCATCTATCTGAACACTATTCTCCTCCTGGATGCTGTCATCATCCATCATCACCTCATCCTGAGCATAAGTCAATGAAGCGAACAACACGGATAAACACGTAACTACAATTTTCTTATTCATATATCTTTTCAATAAATTGGTTTTCAAAAACTAAAACTACATTGCAAGCCATAGGAGTTGGCATTCAAGCCCGAAGCCCGCATGGCCGAATATTTCTCATGAATGACCGCAGGATGCACCTTCATGGTCAAATCACGACTGATATCAAAACTCGACAATTCCGCATCTACATAAGCATCGATGATGGACAGTGCATAGACACCGATCATACAGAATACGCTCAGATCACGGAATCTACGATAGTAATTCTTCTTTCTCTTGAAGATATCCTCCAAACGCTTCTGATTGGCCTTGACATCATAGTTGATAGGAATGAAATTCTCATAACTTTTCGTATTCTCATCACTGTCCATGATGTCTATATATGCTTGTGAATAATCACGATACATGGTATTGTTCCACGTTATTGCATACATACAGCCTATAAAGCCGCCATAGATCAACGGAAGTTTCCAATACTTGCGGTTATAAATCTGACCACCCCCAGGAAAGACAATCGCCAACCACAATGCTTTTTTCGGGTCAGGAATGAATCGTTCCTTGAGTCTGGGATTCACATACTTGTTTATAGAATCAGCATTGAAGGAGAAACGAACCACAGCACTATCCTGATGTCCGACGAGCTGAAGATATTTATCCTCCTGCAGGACTGAATCAACGACACCCGTCAGGATGGCATTGCCCAAACGGAGGGTGTCCACAGATAACGAATCTTTCGCGACACGTGTCTTACCCTCACGACGGGAACGTGCCATAGGCACAGGCCCCTCTTCTTCCTCTTCCTGTGCAAACACAGACAAAGGAAGGAGTATCAGCAGGAGTGTGACACCAAGATGATATATGTGACTGATCTGTCTCAACTTCAATCTTTTGACACTATTTTTTCAACAACGAAACTAAACGACGCAGTTCATTCATATCTTTGAAAGATATAGCAATCTTGCCACATCCTTTGGGGGAGCAGGAAATCTTTGCCTCTGCACCCATCTGGAGGGCTATTGCTGCACGCATTTGTTCCAACTCCTCCGTCATCTGCTTGGACAATTCCATCGATGGTGTACGAACAGGTTTGCCTGCAGCGCCCTCATTGATGTTCTTGATGATGTCTTCCACCTGACGGACCGAATAACCCTTGTCCCGTATTTCCTTAAACAGTTTCAGCTGTGCCTTGGGATCATCCAATGCCAATAATGCCCTGGCATGTCCTGTATCAATATTGTGATTCTGAATGGCCACCTGCACTGGTGCCGGCAACTTCAACAGACGCAGATAGTTCGCTACCGTGGCACGCTTCTTACCTACACGTTCACTCAGCTTCTCCTGAGTCAGGTTATAGGCATCAATCAGATGCTGATAAGCCAAGGCGATTTCAATGGAATTCAAGTCCTGACGCTGGATGTTCTCGATCAGCGCCATCTCCATGACGTTCTCATCACTGGCTGTACGGATATAGGCAGGGATGGACTTCAATCCTGCTTTCTGGGAAGCACGCCAACGACGTTCACCTGCGATAATCTGATAACGGCCATTTTCCAACTCACGTAAGGTGATGGGCTGAATGATGCCTATTTCTATGATAGAGTCAGCCAACTCCTGCAACGCCTCCTCGTCGAACTCACGACGGGGTTGGTTGGGATTACGATCTATCAGACTGATCTCCACTTCGTTGATGGTAGAAGATCCCTCCGTCCTCACCTCCTCCGTCGATATGAGGGCATCAAGACCACGACCTAATGCTGAACCAAATTTCTTTTTAACTGCCATCTTCTACTTGATATAACTTCGATGATTGATTTCTTTTGTACTTCTCCTGCTATTTCCCTTCACGTGATGCAATCTCTTTAGCCAATGAGATATAATTCTTGGCACCCGTCGATGTGGCATCATACAAGATACATGGAATACCGTGACTGGGAGCCTCGGACAACTTCACATTACGCTGAATGACGGTCTTGAACACCAATTCCTGAAAATGCCTCTTCACGTCACCATAAATCTGGTTCGCCAATTTCAGACGAGAATCATACATCGTCAACAGGAACCCCTCGATTTCCAGATTGGGATTCAACTTCGACTTGATGATTCTGATGGTATTCAACAACTTGCTAATTCCCTCCAGGGCAAAATATTCACATTGCACAGGGATGATCACAGAATCCGCTGCTGTCAGAGAATTCACCGTGATGATTCCCAAAGAAGGAGAACAGTCGATCAGGATATAATCATATTCAGGACGCAATGGATCCAAGATACGTTTCAGCACCCTCTCCCGCTTATCCACATTCAGCATCTCGATTTCTGCACCCACCAAATCAATGTGACTGGGAATCACATCCAGTCCATCAATATCTGTTGTGTAGATGGCCTCATGCGGGTCTGTCGAACTGACGATGCAATCATAAATGGAAGTGTCAACTTTTTGGATATCAACGCCCAAACCAGAAGAAGCATTTGCCTGTGGATCTGCATCCACCACCAACACCTTCTTGTCCAAAGCAGCCAAACTGGCCGCCAAATTAATGGCAGTGGTGGTCTTGCCCACACCACCCTTCTGATTGGCCAATGCTATAATTTTACTCATATCTTTTCTTCTTATAAAAACTGTCATTCAATTCTCAGTGCAAAGGTACGCATTTTCTGTGGAACAAACACAAAAAGAGACGTGGAACATGACATGTTTTTAGATTTTTTTATAATCGTATTTCATACGAAAAAAGATGACAAGGAAAATCCTTGTCATCTTATCTCATGTGTTTCTTCAACACGATTGACTTCAAAAATGTGGGCGCTGACGGATTGTTTTCAACGAACCGTCATCTTCACCTATGTGGGCGCTGACGGATTGTTTTCAACGAACCGTCATCTTCACCTATGTGGGCGCTGACGGATTGTTTTCAACGAACCATCATCTCCACCTATGTGGGCGCTGACGGATTCGAACCGCCGACCCTCTGCTTGTAAGGCAGACGCTCTGAACCAGCTGAGCTAAGCGCCCTTTGTTGGTCGGGATGACACGACTCGAACGTGCGACCCCTTGGTCCCAAACCAAGTATACTACCAACTGTACTACATCCCGATTTCAACAGCTTTCAAGAGCTCTTTTCTCAAAAGCACTGCAAAGGTACGACTTTTATTCGAACTGACCAAACAAAACATTCCTTTTTTTCCATTTTTTTGAAAAGAAGGAGTAAAAACAAGAGGAGCATGTCAAAAAGACACGCTCCTCTTTTCATTTTGTTATGTAATTCCGAATTACTTCAGTGTTACGATTGCACGACGGTTGAGGTTGAATGGCTCAACTTCAGCAACACCACCAACACCTGAAACCTGGATCTTAGAACGGTTTACACCGAGGCTAACGAGTTCGTCAGCAACAGCCTGTGCACGAGCCTCAGAAAGCTTCTGGTTGTAAGCAGAAGAACCAGTCTTGCTATCGGCAGAACCTCTCACTACAACAGTAGCGTTAGTGTTCTTAGCAGCAGATGCAACAGCCTCGAGGTTGATGAGATCCTTCTTAGAGTTGATCTTAGCAGAGTTGAGGTCGAAGAATACAGAAGTAGAACCAGTAGTTACGCTGCCAGAAACCTCTGGGCACTTGTGGTTAGCCCACTTAGCGAGCTCAGCACGCAGACGTGCATTCTCGTCCTGCTCAGCCTTGAGCTGTGCACGGAGAGCAGCGAGCTTAGCGCATGCCTCAGCAGAGAGAGCCTCGTAGTCCTCGAGAGAAACAGCCTTTGACCAACCAGTCTTACCGATGTTGTAAGTAACACCAAGGTCGATCGTAGCGATGTTGTTAGCACGGAAAGCCTGCTTCTTAGTACCGTAGTAAGGAATGAAATCATTAGTTACCCACATATAAGCTACATCAGCATAGATGTTTACACGCTTTGCAACCTTCCAAGAAGACTCGAAACCAGCACCAAGCTCAGGAGCATAAGTGTTTTCACCGAAGTTACGGATAAGACCCATGCGTGGGAAGAAGATGAGGTTCCAAACACGAGACTCATTGTAGCCACAGAAGATGTTGCTCAGGTTGAACTCAGTGTCGAGCATCAGGTTAGCGAAACCACCCTTGTGAGGATCTGCAGTTTCCCATACGTGATCTTGGTTGCGGAAAGCGTGATAGAATGCGCCGTTCTCCCAGTTAAGCTTCAGACGTACGCCGATGCTTGGATCGAACCACTTACCTACAGCGAAGTCGAAACCATAAGTACGACCATCATGCCAGTCCTTCTTGAGAAGGCTACCATAACCATAAGAACTTACAACGTTAGCATCGATACCAGCCTGGATGAACCAATTTGACCAGAAAGAGTTAGTTGCTACGCTGTACTTGCTTGTTGTTGGAGTTGCAAACTCATCGCACTGTGCATTTGCAGCAGCACAAAGACCTACAAAGGCCAACGCCATCATTAACTTTTTCATAAAAACAAATTTTTAATAAAACAATAATTAATATTTTCTAAAACTATTTTCTCTTTATCAGGTGAAGGCACCTTTGGCAGATATTGCCGTGAAAGCACTATTTCACACTAATTGTGATGCAAAGTTAAGTATTTTACTTTATACGAACGATACAAAAAACAAAAAAATGTAAAAAAAATGGGCTTAACCTTGATTTTTTCACTTTTTTTCACACTTTTGACCTCAAAAAGGCATTTTTTAGGGGTTTTAAAAGAGATCATTTAGTGTTTTATCTTCAATGATCGTATATATCAATTGACCATCTGGAGTCCTTGCAGGGGTCTTTGTGGCGAATAAATCCTGTAAAAGTCGCTCCATTTCCACCGCAGAGAGCACTTGTCCATAGACAATGGCTGCATTTTCTGCCATGGTTAAGGCCAAAGCCTCCTGTGCCTCTTTTCTGATATCATTGGTTTTCTCCCTGGCTGATACGATCATGTCGTGGAGCAACACACTGATGTCTATCCCCTCCAACCCAGCAGGGATGCCATTGACAGAATAGGAGCCACCACCCAGGTTGGACAAGTCGAAGCCCAGACTGCAGATATCCTCCATCAGTTCCTCCAGCACCAGACTATCAGCCTGCTCAAACTGCACCACAATGGGAAACAGTTCCTGTTGTGAGGGACGACTGCCCGAATTGATGCATTGCATGTTCTGGTCAAACAGTACCCGTACATGGGCTCTATGCTGATTCACAACCATGATGCCGTTGGTGTTTGGCAGAATGATGTACCGTCCCTTGTATTGGAATTTCTGCACAGACACGTCAAACGGCATGGGCGTAGTCCCCTGCTCCACTGCCATGTGGTTCCAGATAGATCCTTGAAGATCTTCCTCTTCCTTTTCCTCTTCCACGTTATTCCATCCAGCAGCGGTATATCGGTCGTACAACTTCTCCCATCCACTCGACCGAGCATAAGATGAGGAGGCACGATCATAAGACTTCGAGGTTGGGTGTTCCTCATCACCTCCCTTGAAAGGATTATAGTTGGAGGGAGCCAACTTGGGTTGATGAGGGATGGAGGTCATGGTTCCCAGCACGGGGATGTCGGGTTTGCCCTCCACGTCAAAGTCAATCATGGGGACATTACAGAACTGTCCTATTGTTTCCCTCACTGCGGCAGAGAGCACTTGCCAGATGGATTGCTCATTATCGAACTTGATTTCCGTCTTGGTCGGATGCACATTGACATCGATGGTTGATGCATCGACTGCAAAGTAGATAAAGTAGGATACATGCTCACCCACAGGAATCAGGTTCTCATAAGCCTTCATCACCGCACTATGGAAATAGGGGTGGCGCATGTAGCGTCCATTCACAAAGAAATACTGGTGTGCACCTTTCTTCTTCGAGGACTCAGGTTTGCCCACATAGCCAGAGATGCTCACCAAGGATGTCTCCACCTCAATCGGCAGCAGCTCGGTATTGATTTTCTTTCCAAAGACATCAATGATTCTTTGTCTGACGGATGCCTCAGGCAGATGGTACATCTCCACGCCATTATTATATAATGTGAAGGCAATGTCGGGATGCACCAGAACGATACGCTGGAATTCAGCCACCACATTGGTCAGTTCCGTTTGGTTGGACTTCAGGAACTTTCTTCTGGCAGGCACATTGAAAAAGAGGTTCTGCACGGAGAAGTTGCTGCCCACAGGACAAGCCACGGGTTCCTGTGCCTCAATCTTCGAACCAGCAATCTGAATCATCGTGCCCAGTTCATCTTCAGGGCGTCTTGTCTTTAGTTCGACCTGTGCCACAGCAGCGATACTCGCCAGTGCCTCTCCACGGAATCCCATGGTGGTCAGGTTGAACAGGTCGGATGCCTTCTGTATTTTCGAGGTGGCATGACGTTCGAAAGAGAGTCGTGCGTCCGTTTCTGACATGCCCTTGCCATCATCAATCACCTGCACATTGGTCTTGCCACCATCCGTCACCAGCACCTTCACATGCTTGGCACCGGCATCAATGGAGTTCTCCACCATCTCCTTGATGATGGAAGCGGGTCGCTGAACCACTTCGCCTGCAGCAATCTGGTTGGCGACAGAATCAGGTAAAAGATGGATAATATCGTTCATCAGAAAGTGAGGTTTCCTGTATATAAATAATGCATCAGCAGCAACAGGAGCACGATGGCGACAATGAGCACGCCATACGAGACGGGCTTCCTGCCACTTTCCTTCCGGCGCTTCAGGTGTTTCGTTGCCTGCACGAACTTACCACGTATGTCCTCTGGCGAGAATTCCTTCGGAGGGAGCAGACCCAGTTCTCGCTTTGCCCGCTCATCGATCTCCTTCAGTTTTTCCTTCCGGGGGTCATAGTAGATGTAGTTATGATGAAAACCTCGTGGTTTTCTGGTCGTGAACATTCCCATACATTATATATATATATAATATGTGTAAATCTCTTATGAATTGGCTTACAAATTGTCCAAACGCTGTTTCGGAACCACCCTTCTCTCGGTCTTCTTCAATTCCTGTTCCTTCTTCTTGGCTCTCCAATCGAAGATGTCATCCTTATCCTTCGGGCGGATATAGTCAAACCATGCGAATCCTGGCAGATACCGTCTGTCTTCAGGAATGGCGAAGGGAGGGTACATCACTCCCGAAGGCGTGGACATCCAAATCTTGTTCACCTTCTTATTCTTCATGAAGAGGTTCAGTTCCGGTGTTTCCGTATAGTTCATGCCGATGCGGCTACCATCATCCTCCTCCATGAAATAGACCACATACACGTTTCCCTTCGCATTGTTGTGCTCAATCACCCCATCCACAAAATAGCAGAACATCTCCTTCGCCGCCACCTGATTGTACGATACCGAATCCACCTGCTCTATCGTCATCGCCTGATTGATGATGTGAATCTTCTCCACCGTGCTGTCATTGTTATACACATGGATTTCCTCGCCAAACACCTGCTGTCCCTCGTTCCAAAGAATGGGCTGACCATAGAGATAAGTGCAAGAGTCCCTTTCGTGCGACACCAACGAGTCGCACACACCCTGAAAATCCCTTCTGTACATCCTCACCTTATGATAGGCATACAAGTCCCTATAGATGGAATCCGTCTTCTGATTGTAGGTGATCATCTTCAGCGTATCGCCATGCACATAAAGTGTGTCCTGCTCCGAAAACTCATAGCAGACAGCCCTGTCGGTTGCCAGCGCCATACCCGTCTTGTCTTCATAGCGGCAGTAGTTGCCTGTCAGCATACATTTGTTCTCCACATCAATCAGCACCACATTGCCAAATGCCTCACTCACCCCCGTCTCATCATCGAAGGCCAAACTGTCACCCACTATGTCACGCATATCCTTATACACATGAGACCTATCCATCAGATTCGCCTCTCCTGTCTGTGTGTTGTAATCCCCTCGCAGGGCATACACGAACGTGCTGTCCGACGAGATGATGTTCGTCTCCGACACAATCCTCGCAATCTTCGTGTTGGCATAATAATAGAGTTCGTTCGTCTTCAGGTCGAACTTCGGATTCTCCAACACCACATTATCCTTGAAGATAGCCTCATTCAAAGCTGGTGTGTATTGTCCATAATCAGAATTCAGCACATTGTCCCCGTCATAGAGCGTGCCATGCCGAGGATAGAACCCCACCCCCTCCAGACGGTCATAGTCAATGATATCCGTCACCAGCCTCGTCTTCCGATGGGTCAGCACCGCATGCCCCTGTGCATGAGCCTGCATCATCGGGCCATTGTACAACAAGGTGTCACTCGTCAGCGTCAATGTGTCGCCCTGCACCATCTTCACATGACCATAGGCATTGAAGGTGTTGTCATCCTTATAGAAACGGGCACTGTCACAATCCAGGTACATGCCATCGTGATACAGTTTGACATGACCCACCAGCACATCAGCCCGAACATCCATATAGTTCTTGTAGAGCACATCGCTGTGAAGTAACTTCACCTCCTCGCTCGACTTCTTCCGAGGACGATCATCCGGACGAGCAGCATACAGCATACAAAAGACAGATAGACACAATGTGCCTATCAACAGTCTTGTCCATATGTTGCCATGCTTCTTCAAACTCTTACGTTTTAATTGACTACGTCGAGCTAAAGGTTCTTAAGTCTCAATTCTTACTTCACCCATCCTGGATACTGGAACTCGCAATTCTGCCATCCCTCATTGATATGGATGTATGTCGTCTGTTGCTTTTCACGAATCCAGTTTTCCAACTTCTCCTCACAGAGTTTGTCCATCACCACGTTCTGCAATTCCTGATAATCCTCCGCCATCGTGGCACGATGTCCATTCACGCGGTTTTTCAGTTTCACGATGGCCACAACTTCCTTACCCTTGCTGTTCACCATGATGAAAGGTTTCGAGATTTCTCCCACCTTCATGCCAGCCACAGCGCGCGCCACCTCAGTAGGGAGATCTTTCATCTCATACTTCGACTCACCCGTATTCCCATCGAACAGCAAACCATAGTTGTTGCGGGTATCCTTGTCAAACGACACCAACGACACACATTCATCAAATGTATATAACCCCTTGGCGATTTCCGCTGAGATGGAATCCAAGTCATTGATACACTGCTGCAACGCCTCCGTCGAAACACGAGGACGACGCAAGATGTGACGGCAATTCACCAAATCACCACGTTTCTCAATCAGCTGTATGATGTGGAAACCATATTCCGTCTCCACAATCTTTGACACCGCCTTTGGGTCGGTCAAGTTAAACGCCACATTCGCAAATTCTGGCACGAACGAGCCTCTACCCGAGAAGCCGAGTTCACCACCCTGCTGAGCCGACTGCTTGTCCTCGGAATACAGCAACGCCAAGGTTGAGAACTGAGAACTACCATTGTTCACACGTTCCGTATAGCTGCGCAGTTCATCCTTCACCCGTTCAATCTCCTCAATCGGGATTTTGGGCTCACGCGTGATGATCTGGCACTCCACCTTCGTGGGGACAAAGGGGATGCTGTCCTCTGGCATATCCTTAAAGTAGCGGCGGACCTGAGCAGGAGTCACCTTGATGTTCTTCACCAAGTTGCGCTGCACCTCATCCACGATCTTCTTGTCCTTGTACGTATTGAACATCTGTTCACGAATCTGCGACAGACTCTTTTTCGCATATTCTTCCAATTTCTCTCTAGAACCGTAATTCAAGATAGCAGAATTCAAACGCATGTCGACTTCTTGAAACACCTCTGCGTCCGACACTTCCACCGAGTCGATGGCTGCCTGATGCAGAAACAGCTTCTGCACAGCCAACTGTTCGGGAATGACACAATAGGGATCTCCTTCCACACGCTGTCCCATTTCCAATACTTCCATGCGGGCATTCTCCACATCAGACCGAAGAATAGCCTCATCACCCACAACCCATATCACCTCATCAATGACGTTCTTCTTTTCCTGAGCCGAAGCCACCACTGAGCACCCAGCCAACAAACCTATCAAAATTTTCCGAATCATAACGCTAAACTTTAAACTATCTCTTCACTGTCTTCATGACATCATCATACACCTCCACGGCAAACCTCTTTCTCAAATCTTCCACCCACTGCTTCTCCATCGCATTCTGGTAGTCAGATGTCACCTGACCCTTTACATCCTTCATCGTACGTGGAGCCTTAGCCTTCTTTCCCCACACATCCGTAACTGGATAACCTTGCATTGGCTTCAGATCTTTCTTCTGTCCAAACACGAGTTTGTCTACATTTTGGTTGTCACCCTGTTTGAAGATGCCACGTTCCACACGTACAAACTTCACCGAGTCATTGTTCACAGATATAGCTGTCTTTGCCCAGTTCTCCTCAGCCACACCCTTCAGCATCTTCTTCACTTTCGCCATCATCGCAGCATCCTTGGCATGAATCACGATGCCACAGAAACGGGGCGCATCCCAAGCATACTCCTTCTTGTGTGCCTTGAAATAAGCCTCCTGACCAGCCGTATCATCCTGCGCCTTATCCCACACATCCTTCTTCGTCACCTCATACATGAGTGTGCCGTCATAATACTCCTGAGACAAATTCTTCAAATCTGCATCCTTCTGCATCAATTGCTGGTGGAGTTCGTCCACAAGTTCAGATCTCGTCATGCCACGTTCGTTTGACACAGAATCCAGATAGGCATTGGCAGAAGCTTCCTTGATGCCACGCTGTTCCAGAAACTTGATGATATTGTCGTGATGGTATTCATAGGATTCAAAAGGATGACGCTCCGTCATGTAGATGATGTGCCAACCCACCGTACTCTTCACGGGAGCCGACATCTCACCAGCCTTCAGAGCATATGCCGCATTTTCAAAATCAGGAATCATCATGCCCTTGCCAAACTGTCCCAAAGCACCACCACGCTGTGCCGATCCCTTGTCATCGCTCTTCTCCGTAGCCAGTTCCGCAAAACGTGTTGGCAACTGATCTTTGGGCACAGCCTTCAGCACATTGTAGATGCTGTCGATGCGTGCCTTGGCTGCAGCCTGTTGCTCTGCCGTTGCATCCTGACGCATCAGTGCCAAAATGTGACTGGCTGTCAGCAAGTCTTGTCCTTCAAACCGTGAAGCCGTATTATCGTAGGTCTTTCGAGCTTCACGCTCGATGTAAGCCTGGTCCACGATGGTCGGAACCACCATCTGCTCCTTGTATGTGTCCAATTCCTTACGGATGGTGCTCAATGTGTCCAAACCTTGACGCTCTGCCTCAGCGACCTTTAACTTGAAATTCACGTACATCGGCACATACTCTTCTACCGTTTTCTTATCGATGACTCCATCAGAATTGTTCTTGTTGAACGAATACTCAAACTCGCTTCTCGTGATGCTCTTGCCATCGATCTTCATAATAACCGGGTCACTTGTCTGTGCCACAGTCGCCAGTCCCATCATCAGAGAAGCCCCAAAAATTGCTATCTTTTTCATTATTCCTTTTCAATAATTACTAATTTTGATGCAAAGGTACGATTAAGTGAGCACAATACAAAGGAAAAAACAAGTTTTTAACTTTTATTGTCGAGCGTGAGTACTTTTAAGCATAGCTCAAAGGACAAGAAAGGGAGTTAAAGAACACTCTTCAACTCCCAAATCCCTTATATTAATAATGTATAATACGCTACTTCTTTTTCGGAGCAACCTTCTTTGCTGGGGTTTTCTTAGATTCTGCAAGTTTAGCTGGCTCTTCCTTCTTCACCGGTTCTGCCTTCTTCGCTGGTTCTGCTTTCTTGGGAGCAGGAGCCTTTTTGGCAGGAACTTTCTTAGCTGGAGCCTTCTTAGCAGGAGCAGGTTTCTTCTCCTCCTGTGCAGTGGCTTCATACTTCTCCAGTTTCTTGCGGAGACGCTCGATCTCCTTGTCCTTGGAGGCCAGTTCGTCGCCCTGATTCTTGATCATGGTGATGAGACCATCAATCTCTTCATTGTCGGCACCTCCATAGAGGTTGTTGACACGGGAGATGAAGTCGCCGAGGATGTTCATATAGTTGGTGAACGCATCGTAAGGACTATCGTAGATGCCACGATACTGATAGCCAGGCTTCGTGGTCATGAAACGGAAGTTGTTAGAAGCCTGCAAGCAGTCCCAATCCATCTGGATGCGACGGTCACCACACACACGAACACGGTCAGCCACGCTGTAAAGCTTCTGGAAAGCCTCACGCTGCATCACGTTGCCCAACCAGCAGGAAGTGTCGCGCTCTTCGTCCACCCAAGAGATGTTGTAAGGCACCTCGATAGCCCCTACACTCTTCTCTTCGCAGAGGTCGGATGGCAAAGCGAAGCCGATGCCTCGTTCTTTTGCCAAGACAGGAATGGCTTTGAGGAAGTCGAGAATGCCGCTCTGGAGCGGATGGAAAATACCGAAAGTGACGAGTTCGCCAAAGATATTGATGAAGTTCTCCCCTTCTGGTGTGGCTGCAATCCAATCCAGCCACTGGTCTGCCATGATAGGATTAGAGGTGAAGCGTTCTGTGATGTCCTCGGAGAGATTGATGTCACGCAGCAATAGTTTGAGGCGTGGGTCGGTCGCACAATGGTAGATGTAATGTGGTGATTTCCATCCAAGCACCTGCTTGGCACCTTCGGTGAGAATGCCCTTGAAGCCCATGGCTGCCACCTGTGCACCAATCTCATCATTGTAGATGAGAGAAGAGTTGCGGAACACCTTTGGACGTTTGCCGAAGAGTTCCTTGATGCGGTCGCTCATGCGCTTCACCTCAGCAGCGAAACTCTCCTCGTTGGCCAAGGAAGAAAGACCGTGGCTGTAAGGTTCGCAGAGGAACTCCACCTGACCAGTGGAATTGATCTCCTGCAAGAGGTCAATCACCTGAGGAGCGTGGAACTCCAATTGTTCCAATCCGCAACCCGACAAGGAGAAGGCTACCCTGAATTCAGGATGGTCCTTGCACATCTGGATAAGGGTTTGGAGAGCAGGCACATAGCTTCGCTCTGCAATGTCATTGATGGAACGCTCGTTCTCGTAGTCGTCGTAATAGTAGTGGTCACGACCGATGTCGAAGAAACGGTAGCGCTTGAGATGGATAATCTGATGTATCTCAAAATATAGACAAATCTTTTTCATGATTCTATAAGCTTATTTAAGTTTAATGTATAAATCCTCCGTTATAGATGCACTCGTCATAGAGTTTGCGGATGCGGTGTCCGACTTTCACCCAAGTAATCTCTGCCACCTCTTTCAGGCCCTCATCACGCAAATAGGTGTGCAGACCTTCGTTGGTGCAGAGAGAGTAGATGGCATCCGCCATTGCGTTGATGTCCCAATAATCAACCTTGATGACCTTGTCGAGAATCTCACCACAACCCGATTGCTTGGAGATAATGGACGGAGTGCCACACTGCATCGCTTCCAAAGGTGCAATGCCAAAGGGCTCTGATACTGACGGCATAACGAAAACGTCGCTGGCCTTGTAACATTCATACACCTGCTTGCCTCGCTGAAAGCCAGGGAAGTGAACACGGTCGGCTATGCCTTTGGCAGCAGCGAGGTCCACCATCTCCCAGTATTTGTCACCCGAACCGGCAAAGCAGAAACGGATGTTCTTAGAACGCTTGCACACCAAGTCAGCAGCCTCCATGAAATACTCTGGGCCCTTCTGCATCGTGATACGTCCGAGGAAGGTGACCACCTTCTCCTTGCCATTGTCCACACGTGGAATATCCAAATATTCTTGTGGCAACGGATAAACGGCATTGTGCATGGCAAAGCACTTGCGTGGATCCTGATGATACTCACGAATGACAGTCTGGCGTGTCAATTCTGACACACACATGATGCAGTCGGCATGATCCATACCATTCTTCTCAATCGAATAGACCGTTGGATTCACCTTACCACGAGAACGGTCAAAGTCGGTAGCATGCACATGGATGCATAAGGGTTTGCCACTCACCATCTTCGCATGAACGCCAGCAGGATAAGTGAGCCAGTCGTGAGCATGGATGATGTCGAACTGCTCGGCACGTGCCACCACGCCTGCAATAATGGAGAAATTGTTAATCTCATCGTGCAAATTACCAGGATATCCACCAGCAAATTCCATACAACCCATATCATTGACATGCATATAAGAGAAGTCAGCATAGATATGGTCACGGAAATGGTAGTAATCCTCAGGTGTCATATAGTTAGGGATGCGACTCTTCACATAGTTATAGTCGTGTCCACGATAAACAATCGGCACCTGATTCATGCCAATGATACGAAGGAACTTTTCTTCCTCGCCACAGGGCTTGGGCAGACAGAAGGTGATTTGTGCATCGGGCTGACCTTCCACCATTCCCTTGGTGATACCATAGGAGGCGACAGCCAATCCACCATAAATCTTAGGAGGGAATTCCCAACCAAACATTAATACTCTCATACCTCTTTCCTCCGTTAATAGTTATAGAATTTAGAAAGAACCTTATTCACACGCAAAACGGCTGCCACATTCATGGCAAACGAGAGGGCGCCACGACCACTGAATGGTGGGTTGCCATCGAAAAGTTCTGGCAAAGTGCCGATGCCATGATAATTCATCTCTTCCTCGAAACCCAGGAAGCAACGGTCAACCCATGAGAGTCCACTGCGCTTATAAACCTTAAGGCAGGTCTCGAGATAGAAGCCCGACAGCCAAGGCCAAACTGTGCCCTGATGATAGGCTGCGTCGCGCTGTGCTTGTCCACCCCAGTAGATAGGATTGTAAGCACCAGACTTCGGCGAGAGGGAACGCATACCCTTCGGGGTGAGCAGTTCTTTGGTGCAGATGTCAAAGACCCTCTTACGTTCAGGAGTGGTGAGCGGACTATATTCAAGTGAAGAAGCAATCAGCATGTTTGGACGTACCTCCCACGAGATATAATCCCCATCCACATAGTCAAGCAGATAGCCATGTTCATTCAAGAAGATGTCCTTGAACGCCCTACCCGTCTGTTCTGCCAAACGCGTGTTCTCGCCAGCCTCAGCATGACGGCCCTTGGCCATCAGCATCTCAGCATTGAACATCAAAGCATCATACCACAAAGCGTTGATCTCCACCACATAACCTGAACGTGGCACCACAGGCGTTCCGTTAATCTCAGAATTCATCCAAGTAACAGCGTGGTCACGACCATTGGTATAGAGCAACCCGTTCTCGTGGAGCAGCAGATTAGGATGCTTGTCCGACCGGATGAAGCCCACAATCTTGTTGACAAGTTTCCCATATTTCTCATTGGCAGCCTCAGCGCCCACCAAACGTGCATATTGCTGGATGCACCACACCGCCCAAAGGAGAACATCAGGTTTGTCTATCTCATACATGATGATGTTGGATTGCTTGCCTTCCATGAAGTCATCCAATGCCTTGACGGCAGTCTTCATCGCCTTCTCGAAATAGTCCACCTCGTCAATCGCCAAGGTGAGACCCGGCAGAGACACGAACATATCACGGGCACGACACTTGAACCAAGGATAGCCTGCGATAATATAGGTTTCGCCATCCCGCTCGTAGTGGAATTGATGCGCTGCATTAACCAGACAAGACTGGAAATTCGTGCGTGGCACATGCACGTCATACTCATGGTCGAAGATTTTCTTCATCTGGTTGGTCTTCAACTCACTCAATCCAGCTGCAAACACTACACTCTCCCCCTTCTTGATGTCGAACTCGAAATAGCCCGGCACATACAGGTCTTCCTTGTACTCATATCCCAACTCCTGTTCCTTGGGGTATTCGATACCACGGTACCATGCTGGTTCGAACACGAACTGATTCTTCTTGTTGAGCTGCATCATCAGTTCAGGGTAACCTGCATACATGCGGGTCTTGATGCCATTGTCAATCAAATCATACTTTCTGCTGGCACCCCCATTCTCATGGGTACATTCCTCCACGCTTCGGAAAGCGAGGAAAGGACGCAGACGCAGTGTTGTGGCAGAATGCGCGTCAAGCAGTGTGTAACGAATGAGGATGCGGTTTTCAAAATGCTGGAAAACCTTCTCCTTTTTCAGAATCACGCCACCCACACGATAAATGGTTGTCGGCAGTTTTTCCCATTCACACGAACGGATGTATTTATGTCCATTAGGACTGAACACATTGCCCGAGTACTTATGGAGTCCAAGATTGAACTGTGCACCATGCTGGATGACCGTTTCATCAAGTGATGAAAGCAAGACGTGATTTTCGCCATCCAGTTCTTTGATAGGAACCACCAACAAACCATGATACTTACGCGTATTGCAGTCCACGATGGTGGAGCAGGAATACGCACCAGACCTATTCGTTCGCAAGATCTCCTTAGGCAGAGATTCCTGCAGATTGGTCATTTGAGCTTTATCAAAATGTAAATAACTCATAGTTTGTATTTAAAGGTATTTTTGCTTGTATATTTTATTAGTGCTAGGTTTTGATTTTCAAATTTAGGGACTTTTTTTATTGTACACAACGTTTCTTCGTTTTTTTTCAAAAAAAAATTACATACAGGCACCGAAAAGCTTCAAAAACATGTTGAATAGCAGAAAAACTGAAGAAAGTTTTGTTCAATTGCCAACTTGTGTGTAACTTTGCATTGCAAAATATTTTTAAGGTAATGAAGAAAAAAGAGGTGGCAGTCACAACCAATGCTGTGGACTGTCTTCAGGATATCATGCAAATGCTTTCGCCCCAAGCACAACAGGAGTTGAAAGCTCACGTATCCCTACAGCATTTCAAAAAAAATGAGACACTCTACCAGGAAGGAGAAGTGCCTCAGATGTTTCATTGCCTCATCAATGGGAAAGTCAAGGTGTACAAGGATGGCATTGGTGGAAGGACACAGATCGTTCGTGTCATCAAACCCGTAGAGTACTTCGGTTACCGTGCTTACTTCGCTAATCAGAATTATGTCACTTCGGCTGCAGCCCTCGAAGCCAGCACAGTCTGTCTCATTCCCATCGAGATGATGGAGAAGTGGATGATGGAGAACAATCAATTAGCCCTCTTCTTTGTTCGTCAACTGGCAGTGGAGGTCGGCAACTCTGACCAGCGCACCGTCAATCTCACCCAAAAACATATCCGGGGACGTTTGGCAGAATCCCTCATTTTCCTTCGTGACAACTACGGATTGGAAGAAGATGGCGCCACCCTCTCCATTTATCTCTCACGCGAAGACCTCGCCAGCATGTCCAACATGACCACGTCGAATGCCATTCGTACCCTGTCAGCCTTTGCCCAAGAAAAGATTATCGCCATCGATGGGAAGAAAATCAAAATCATCGACGGCGAGAATTTAGAGAAAATCAACAAAATTGGTTGATTATTCCTGTGATACAATTGGAACGATAAAGTTCAGAGCCTCCCTCTCCACGCCAATCTTCATCGGTGTAGGATGCTTAGACTGTAACACCACACCATCCAATGAAACCAGCGCCTTATCCACCTCGTTGACTATGACCTGACGAGCACGATAGGGATGTACATTCTTATAATTGAGAAAACGGCCCTTGCCCAAGAGCCAAAAGCCTTCAAAGAGTTGCCACCACTTTGGACGCGTAATGAGGGAGAGATCCAAGAGACCATTGTAAGGAACCGAATTGGGTGTCTGTCCATAACCATGACAATTGCCGATGCATACAGACATCAATTTCTCCGCCACCTCCTCCGTCTCAATCTTGAAAGAGAAATTATACTGTTTCCGTTCAAAGATGCGGCTGATGATGGCAGGGATGATGGAAAGTTTCCGGGAACCTATAATATGCGTAGCATCATTGGTGGTCTTGATGAGTCGAGCACCCAATCCCATGTTCACGCAATTCAAGAAATAGCGTCGTTGGGGGATGTTGTCATCTTGGTAGGTACAACGTCCCACATCAATCTTTCTGACATTCCGTGCAATGATGCTGTCAATCACCACCTTGAAATCATCCACAGAGACCCCCCAGAAACGGGAGAAGTCGTTAGCGATGCCATTGGGAATGTTGGCCAGAGCAAAGTCTTCAGGCAATGATTCACGATATTGCATGATGGCATTGACTGCTCGATTGAGCGAGCCATCGCCACCCACCACAACAATGGTGCTGTAGCCGTTCTCGCACATCATCTTCGCCAGACGTTCCACAGAGTCAGGTGTTTCCGATTGCAAGAAGTCATACTGCACACCCTTCTTCTCCATGTACTGGCGAATCAGTTCCCAGCGTTTCCGGGACTTGTCGAAGCCTGAATGCGGATTATATATTACACCTATGCGATTTGTTTCTCCCATAATTCTTTCACTTGTTCAATGCGTTCCTCCATCGGCATATCCACGCTGAGCCAATGAATATGAATGCCTCGGCGTTCTTCCATGCCGCGAAACCATGTCATCTGCCGTTTGGCAAACTGATGGATGGCGATCTCCAACAGAGACACCATCTCGTCATATTGATAATCTCCCAAGAGGTAAAGCGTGATGTACTTATACTCCAACCCGTACTTGATGAGTTGCGTGGGGGACACTCCCCTATCGATCAGCCCCTTCACTTCGTCAATCATGCCTTCGTCTAAACGAGCACGCAGACGCTGGCTGATTTTCTCACGACGGAGGTTCCTGCTAATGTCGAGACCGATGATGAGCGACTGGAATGGAGGAAACTCTCTCCCGTCAAACTCATATCCCTTGATGACGCTCTCGATGTACATGCCCGTTCCACCACAAAGGATGGGGGTCTTGCTCCGCTGTACGATGTCCTCGTAGGCTTCCAGGAAACCTTTCTGCCACTCATACACATTATATCTCGTCCCCGCCTCAGCCACATCAATCAGATGGTAAGGGATGTCCTTGTCCTTCACATGGTAGTCAGCCAAGTCCTTTCCCGTGCCAATGTCCATACCACGATAGACCTGACGGCTGTCAGCGCTGATGATTTCCCCGTCCAATTCGTATGCCAACTTAGCAGCAAAGGTCGTCTTGCCACATGCTGTCGGTCCTAATATGGTGAGAAGATCATTCATGGAGGGTTGAGAGTTTAGAGTTGAGGGTTGAGGGTTGAGGGTTTAGAGTTTAGAGCTGAGAGATATTAAATCGAAAGCTCGTCGAGCACCCGGATGAGTCCCTTGTTCATTCCCTTGTCCGAACGGATGGCGTCGGAGAATGGCACATAAACCACCTGATCGTTGCGGATGCCAATCATCACATTGCGCTGTCCGTCGAGGATGGCATCAATCACACCAGCCCCCAGTCGGCTGGCCAAGATGCGGTCGCGGGCAGAGGGAGAACCACCACGTTGCAGGTGTCCGAGGATGGACACACGCACATCGTACTGCGGATATTCCTTCTTCACACGGTCGGCATAGAACATGGCGCCACACTTCGGACTCTCGCTCACGATGACAATGCTAGAGTTCTTGCTCTTGCGGATACCGCGACCAATGAAATGCTCCAACTGGTCAGCATCCGTGCTGTCCTCTGGAATAATGGCAGCCTCGGCACCACTGGCAATGGCGCTGTTCTGAGCCAAATAGCCTGCGTCGCGTCCCATCACCTCCACAAAGAAGATGCGCTCGTGCGAGTTGGCGGTGTCACGTATTTTGTCCACACACTCCACGATGGTGTTGAGCGTGGTGTCGTAGCCGATGGTCAAGTCAGTGCCATAAAGGTCGTTGTCGATGGTACCAGGCAGACCGATGCAAGGCACATCATATTCCTGTGCAAAGGTGCGAGCCCCTGTCAGAGAACCATTGCCGCCAATCACTACTAAAGCATCAATCTCCTCCTTCTGCATCACCTCGTATGCCTTCTTGCGCCCCTCAGGTGTCATGAACGCCTTACTGCGAGCACTCTTCAAAATAGTGCCACCACGAGCAACAATGTTGCTGACGCTTTCAGTTGTGAGCTCCTGAATCTCGTCATTCATCAACCCCTCATAGCCACGATAGATGCCCTTCACTCGAAAACCTTTGCAAATAGCAGAACGTGTCACGGCACGAATGGCCGCATTCATGCCAGGAGAATCACCTCCAGAAGTCAAAATGCCAATGCAATTGATTTTTGTCATATTATAATATATTAATGTGTAAGCCAGAATACGCCAAGCCCCACCAACCATGCCACGAGCGCACGCCAGAGGTAATGACGGATATACCATTTGAAGCGGATGCTCTCCACCTCCAGCACCGCCTGCCCTGCCATCGAGCCCACGAAGAGCAGACTGCCGCCACAGGCACAGCAGAACGAGAGCAACTGCCAGTAAATTCCGTTCTGTACGAATTCAGATGTGGAGCCAGCCACAGTGTCCACTTGGAACAGATTCATACAAGCCATCATCAGCGGAACATTGTCCATCAACGACGACAAGGCACCCACCGCTAGACCATAGATATAGACATTATCCACATATTCCTCTAGCCAGTTGCCCACCCAATCCAATGCACCACATTCGGCAAAAGCACCCACGCCCAGCGAGATGCCGATGAAGTACAGGATGATGCGCATGCCGATGAACTCCGTGTTGCGGAAATAATGACGCTGCACCATGATCACATTACCGTCCCGCTCCAGATTGCACAAGCCCTCCACAGCCCAGATCAGCGCCAGCACCGACAGCGACCCCAGGAACGGAGGCAGCTTCGTGATGTAGTGGAACGACGGAATGAACCACAAGCCCGCGATGCCCACCACCAGCAGCAGCACCTTCTGCCACGCCGCCAGGTAAGAGTCATCGCCGTCAAAACGCGACAGCGCCGAGTAAATCTCCACCCGACCATGCAGCTTCATGCCGATCAGCACGTTGAACACACACAGACTCGCAAACGCCGGCAAGAACAGACCCGCCGCATAAGCCGACGGCGTGATCGCATCCCTCACCCACAGCATCACCGACGTGATGTCGCCAATCGCCGTGAAGCAGCCACCCAGACACGCCGCAATCATGATCGTGCAAGCATAAATCACACGCTGATGATGGTTACGCACCACCTGCGAGATGATGCTCATCATCAGCACCACCGTCGTCAAGTTGTCCACATTCGCCGAAATCGCGAACGTCAGCAGCGACACCACCCACAGGAACACCCTGCTGTTCCGCATCCGCAGCCAGTCGATGAGCGAGTCAAACACACCGTTGTTGTGCAGCACCTCCACAATCGTGTTCGTCGCAATCAGGAACAAAATCACCGAACACGCCTCCCCGATGTACCTCGCCAGCACATTCTCCGCCACGAAATACTTCAGGCTGTCCTCCGTCGAATCCCCGCCCGCCAGGAATGCCCGGTACTCCTCACCGTGCATCAGCAAGACGAACTCCTCGCCGTCCAGCAAGTAGATGACCCACGCCACCACACCGCACACCATCGCCACCGTGGCGCGGTTGATGTGGTGCATCTGCTCCGTGCTCATCAGCACAAACCCGATGAACAGCACAGCAACAATAATCAAAGTCATTAACAGCATAGTTCCGTTTCTTTTTAGAAGGGTTTTGAAGGGAAGTTAAAGGGAAGTTATCGCTCCGCTCAGAAGTTAAAGGGACGATACTTTCCCTCCGAACGGCAAGTAATGTCCCTTTAACTTCCTTTTAACTCCCCTTTAACTCCCCTTCCATTCCCTTCAATTTTCCTTGAGCGGTAGACGGGACTCGAACCCGCGACCCTCGGCTTGGGAAGCCAATGCTCTACCAACTGAGCCACTACCGCGACATCACCCTTTCCGAGTTTTGTGGTGCAAAGATAAGCTTTTTCTCCGACACTTCTCCCCCTCCCCACAAATTTTTTTCGCCTCCACCCCCATTTTCTTCCATTTTTTCCGAAAACAAGGGGTGAAGGCGAAGAATTACAACTCAACTATTGTCCGCGAGGCAAGGCTTTATCCCTCGCCCCCGCTTCCCGGCAGACCGCCGCCACCGCCGCCGGAGTTATCGCCGACCTCTCCACCACCTGATGGAGGCAGACCGCCGCCATTATCGCCCGACCCGCCCTGCTCAGAAGACGAGCCGCCATTGTCATCACCAACCTCGCCGCCGCCAGATGGTGGCAGTCCACCACCCTGCTGACCGCCTTCCTCAGAAGATGAGCCACCCTGCTGGCCGCCCTCTTCCGTTCCGGTGTTCGTTCCGCCCTGCTGAGAAGAAGACGAAGAACTGCCGCCACCGCTTGCCATGGCATGCTGGCGCACATAGTCGATGTTCTTGTTCAGGCGGTTGATGAGCAAGGCATACGCCTGCGGGTCATCGTCCACCACAGCGAAGGAGTTGAGCAGAAGGATGAGCGCGCGGTACTCCGGATAGAGCGCCTCGCGGGCATTCTTCACAGCCTGAACCTCGGGAGCCGCGTCGTTGCGCGAGGTCATGAGCTGGCGAAGCTCCACCTCGATGGCGGCCAGACGCGTCATGGCGCCGCTGAGTCCGAGCGTCACGGCATCGGCCTGCAGCGAGGAGGTGTTGGACCACTCGTCCGTGAACTGCTGAATCTTCGACCACTCCGAAATCATGTTCTCCGTCGGGTCGATGCGGTGCTTGCGCATGAACGTGTAGAAGCGCCCTGCCGCTGCCTTCTTCTCCGTGTCGAAGTCCATCCTGCGGTAGGCATCCACCACGCCCTTCACGCCATACACGAGCTGGTCGCCCTCCTTGTCGAGGTTCGAGATTGCCTCGGTCTCCTCGGCCTTCAGCTGCTGGGCATAGACATCGTCCAGCACGCCGTAGCGTCCGCGGCAACTCAACAGCTGACGTGCCAGCTTGGCAGGTGCGGAGTTCTCTTGGTTGAAAAACTCGTCGAATTGGTCGATGGTGTACTTCACCACACTGATGCAGACGGCATTCGTGGCACGTTGCAGCGCCAATTCTTGTACTAAAGTTGGGATATTTTCCATAATGGTAATATTTAGGTAGTAAAAAATAAAAGTGCCTGTTTTCGGGCGTTTCAGCCCTGAAATGTTAAAATCCGAATGGCCTTGTAGGGGGTACAAGACCCTCTCGACGGCGTCGGGAACCCTTTGTAGGGGGTACAAGACCTTCTCGACAGTGTCGGGAAGCTTTTGTGGGGGCTACAAGGGCTTCTTTTCATCGTCGGGAAGACTTTGTAGGGGGTACAAAACCTTCCCGACGACGTCTAGAGCCTTTTGTAGGGGGAGGGCGGAGCCGTCCGCCGTGGCGGAAGCGCCGCCCTCCTTGGGTGATTTCTCGGCTCACGGCGCGGCGGGCGCGGGGTGAGCAAGCGATGCGACATCAGTCATTACTATTCGCTAAGGTGAAGACAATCGATGTGATACCATTGGCATTAGCTTCGCTGAAGCTGACGCTCGTGCTGGAACCTGACCAGGTGGCAGTCCCAGACGAATAATCAAAGTCGAAGCCAAAGATTTCAACAATTTCTCCTGCATCTGCTGTAATCACGATGCTCGTGAACTTCTTGCCAGACGGGGCGGTAAAGGTACAATTTCCCGTAAGATTGCCAGTATCAAAGAACAGAGAGCCATCGCCTTGGAGCGTCACGCCACCGTTTTCGTAACCTGTAAAAAGATCTGCAGGGTCCGACAATTGCGAGAAGTCCCAGATCACCCTGTTGATGTTATAAATCTTGCCATCTTCGACATATTTACTGCTGCTGACAAGCGTGATAGGATTACCACCCACCGTCAGGGAGCAATCATATAAATCTGTATAATATTGAACACCTATAGCAAATGTTGCATTGCCTGAAGCATCAGTTGTTACATTTTCACTTATCTTATTAGAAGAATCATCTGTGAATGTTACAGGGACGTTAGTACTGGCCGACAGTCCGGCAATGGTGAAGTTGAGAATGCCATTCAAGGGACTCAGGGTAAAGCCTGTGCCACTAGTGTAAGATCCATACTCAGCGCTAAACTGTTCCAAGGCTGTAGCCTTCGAGGTGGCAAAAGGTTTGGTATTAACTTTTTGAATATAAGCGTCATAAGTCCCAGATTCTTGAATAGTCAAATAATTATAGGTATCGTAGCCGGCAGGCAGCAACGTAGCCTTGGCACTACCTGCTGTGAAAAGGGCATCGAACGTGCCGTCATACGGATTCTTGGTATAAATGGTGCCGCTGAATGTGCCTTCAGATACCATCGTCAGCGTGCCTGCGAACTTGCCTGCAGTCCCGTAGGCATTACCACTCACAAACAGCTGGTCGCCCTCGCTGAAGGCGAGCTTCTTGGTCGATTCGTTATACGTGGCGCGGGTGCCGTCGCCCTCGCGGGTTACGTTGACAGTTACTTGAAGTGGGTAGCCTTTCTTATTGTTCTCATTCTCGACGGCGTCGTCGTCGCTGCTGCAAGCGGTGGTCAGCAGCATGGCTGGCATCATCATGGCCAGTGCCAGCGCCTTGAAGATAGTCTTTGTTTTCATTGCTTTTCTTCTTGTTTTGTTGTTAATACTCGGATGGCTGCGGGGGCATCAGATGTCCTCCTCCACCCACGTGTCATTCATTGTGGCTTGCACGCTATTCGAGCTTGCCTGCAGCATCTGCAAGCTTTGTTGCACCTGGACGACTTTCGTCGCCGGTTTTTCATAAATTCTCTTTTTCATTTTGTTTTGAATTAGTTAATAAAAATTGTTGTTTGTAATTATGTTTGATAAACACTTTCGATTCTCTCAGCCTACACACACACCATAGTTTATATGTAGTCCTTGGTGGGTCATCATTCCTTCGTCATTTTATTTTCGGCGGCAAAGATACATATTTCTCCGCAAACGAACAAACTTTTTCCACATTATATATATATTATATTTGGTATTGTGCTCGATTTATCGTACCGTTGGCTACGCCCAAGGTAGGCTGCATCTCGGAAATACTCAAATAAATTTGGTATTTCGCTCGATTTGCACTACCGTTGGCTACGCCGAACGTACTCCCGTTCGACAATAAAAGTGAAAAAACTGTTTTTCCCTTTGTATTGTGCTCACTTAATCGTACCTTTGCACCATGATTCTGAAAAGGCTGAACATATTGAACTATCGCAACATCGCGGCGGCGGAACTGGAGTTCTCGCCCAAGATCAACTGCTTCGTCGGACACAACGGCGAGGGGAAGACCAACGTGCTCGACGCCATCTACTTCCTCTCACTGACCAAAAGTATGGCTAACTCCATCGACTCGATGAACATACGCCACGGCGAGGAGCTGATGATGGTGCAGGGCATCTACGACCTCAACGGCACCGAGGAGGAAATCTCCATCGGCATGAAGATGCACCAGAAGAAGCACGTGAAGCGAAACAAGAAGGAATACAAGCGGCTGACGGAGCACATCGGACTGCTGCCCATCATCATCGCCTCGCCCAACGACTCGACCATCATCAGCGGGGGCAGCGACGAGAGGCGCCGGCTGATGGACATCGTCATCTCGCAGTACGACGCCGACTACATGACCGCCCTGTCGGCCTACAACAAAGCCCTGCAGCAGCGCAACGCCATGCTGAAGGCGGAGGAGGAACCGAACGCGGACATCATGGCGGTGTTTGAGGAGATGATGGCGGAGAACGGCGAGCGCATCTACCGGAAACGTCAGGCGTTCGTCGAGGAGTTCATCCCCGTGTTCCAGCACTTCTACAGCCTCATCTCCGGCGGCGACGAGGCGGTGTCGCTCACCTACACGAGCCACGGCCAGCGCGGCAACCTGCTCGACATCATCCAGCGCGACCGCCAGAAGGACCGCATCGTCGGCTACTCCCTCCACGGCATCCACAAGGACGACCTGGAGATGATGCTCGGCGGCTACCCCATCAAGCGCGAAGGCTCGCAGGGTCAGAACAAGACCTACATGATTTCGCTGAAGCTCGCCCAGTTCGACTTCCTGAAGCGCACGGGCAGCAAGACCACTCCCCTGCTCCTTCTGGACGATATCTTCGACAAACTCGATGCCCAGCGTGTGGAGCAAATCGTCAACTTGGTGGCAAGCGATGCTTTCGGACAAATCTTCATCACCGACACCAATCGAGAACACCTCGACAAAATCCTGGAACGGACGAAGGGAGAATATAAGATTTTCCAAGTAGAAGGAGGGGTGATAGAATAGAATGGAAGGGAAGTTAAAAGGAAGTTAAAGGGAAGTTAAAGGGACGATACTTTGCCATCAGCATGACATCTGTCCCTTTAACTTCCCTTTAACTTCCAAGCGAAGCGATAACTTCCCTTCCATTCCCTTAATCCTTTAATAAAAATGTATGTCTTCGATGACCTGGGCACCGACGTGCTCGTTGAGCTTGCGGGCCAGGGAGCGGTGTTCCATCATGAGGTTCTGCTTGATGGCAGGTGAGGTGATCTGGACGTGGAGGGTCTGGTTCTTGATGAAGATGTTGGCGGTGTGACGCTGGATGAGGGGACCCATGACGACGGGCCATGCCTGCACGAGACGGTATTGGTTGTAGGGGGTCTCAATGCCGTTGATGCGCATGAATTGCCGGATGACTGCATCTATCCGTTCCGTATTACTCTTTCTCATAGGTATCGTCCCTTTAACTTCCCTTTAACTTCCAAGCGAAGCGATAACTTCCCTTTAACTTCCCTTTAACTTCCAAGCGAAGCGATAACTTCCCTTTAACTTCCCTTCTTACTTGTGCTGCTCTTTCTGCATCTGCTTCCACTGTGCCTTGGCAAGCTCCTGCATATCGACCACCTCGTCCTTCTCATCCACAATCTCGAAGCCGAGCATGGTCTCGATGACATCCTCCAGCGTGACAATGCCACGGAGTGTACCGTACTCGTCGATGATGATGGAGATGTGCTCCTTCTTCTCGAGCAACTTCTCCCAAATGGTGGAGACGTCCTCGTCCTCGGAGAAAGACAAGATGGGTCGCGCCAACTCGCCCAGCTTGGTGTCGAACTTGTCCTCGGCCAAGCGCTCCAGAATCTCCTGACGGAGCACATACCCTGTGATATAGTCACTCTCCTCACCCTTATAGACAGGGATACGAGAAAAGTTCTTGTACTCCTCGTCATCGTAGAACTCACGGAGCGTCATCTCCTCCTCAGCCATCGCCACCACCACACTCGGCGTCATAATCTCATGAGCCGCCACACTGTCGAGCTTCAGCAAGTTCTGAATCATGCGGTTCTCCTTCTTCTCAAGCACACCCTCTTCTGTACCCACTGTCACCATTGCCGCCACCTCATCACGTGTGACTGACTCCTGGTTAGACACATTACCTAGACCATGCGTGATTTTCTCCAATAAAATGACCAACACATACGTCAATATAATATATATATGTATAACACGAGTGGCAGGCAAAGCCAGTTTGCGCCAGTAGGTCGAACCGATGGTCTTGGGCACAATTTCAGAGAAAACCAAAATAAGGAACGTGAACACACCCGACACTATGCCAACGAACAGGCTTGTCTCGTCGGAAGCCGAAAAATGGGAGGAGGCATACCCTGCGGCTGTGGAACCAACCAATGAGGCACCGACTGTATTCGCGATGGTATTGACCACAAGAATGGCAGAGATAGGACGATCAATGTTCGTCTTATACTGCTTGAGACGCTCCCACCCCTTGGCACCTTGTGTTTCAAGGGTAGTCACGTAAGACATGGGAGTAGAAAGAATCGTTGCCTCCAGCACTGAACAAAGTGCTGAAATGATCAACGACAACAACATATAAATAATTAAAAGGCTTATCTGCGAATCCATACCATTAAAGTTTGTCGCCATAGGCAAGATCGCCAGCGTCGCCAAGTCCCGGAACGATGTAGCAATGTTCGTTCAGGTCGGGATCAATGGCTGCGCACCAGAGGGTCACGTTGTCATAATCAGCAAAAGCCTTCTTAATGTAATCTACTCCCTTTTGCGCTGCAATGACACTGCAAAGATGCACCGTTGCCGGAACACCTTTCGTGGAGAAAGCATGATAGCCCAGCTCCAGACTTCCACCCGTTGCCAACATCGGGTCTGCAATGATGAGCGTCTTGCCCGTCAAGTCAGGCGTGGCGATGTATTCAATTTTGATGCCAACATTCTTGCACTCCTTGTCCTTGTAATAACGATAGGCTGACACGAAAGCATTGCCAGCATGATCAAACACATCCAAAAAACCCTGATGGAAAGGCAAACCTGCACGAAAGATGGTGCCAAGCACAATCTCGTCATCAGCCGTCGAAGCTTTTGCCTGAGCCAAGGGTGTCTGGATGGTCTTCTCAGAATAGTATAAAGTCTTGCTGATTTCGTAGGCCATCATCTGACCAATGCGTGCCAAATTGAATCGGAAACGCGCACGATCCTGCTGGATGTTCACATCACGCAATTCTGCTATGTACTGATTGATTACAGTGTTTTGTTTCGCGAAATTAATTACTTTCATTCTATCAAAAGACGAAAGAGGCAATATGTCCTCACCTTCATTTAATGATGCAAAGTTAGAGATAATTTTCCACTTACGAAACTATTTATCCAAAATTATCAGGAATCATCGCCTCGATTGTTCGGTACAAGCGTGTTTTTGCACTATTTCGGAATAAAATCGGACATTTCCAACACAGAAAGTTCACAAAATTATCCTAAATTGTTTTTCATTCCAGTTTTTTATGTAACTTTGCACAAAAATTAGTTAAAATGTGTCTCTGGCGATCATTGCCATCTATATAAATAATGGGAACAGACAAGCACCTACAATTTGGCGTGTATGTGATTGACACGGTATTATTGACTGCGTTCATCTATGGGTTCTACAAACTCATGTGTTATATTGCACCTATTACCGTGAACAACATTGACAATGTTCCATGGATGATTTTTATTTATATCATTGGTTTTTCTTTCAGTTCCTATCTGTTCCCTTCTCTCATCCCTATCCGATTCGTCAAGCCTGAAGCTATCGTCACACGTGTTGCATACACTTGTTTCATGACGTTGCTCATCGTAGCAATGATCATCTTTGCTTCTCGCCCATTTGCCGATTTTCCCCGTACCTTCTTGCTCTATTCCATGATGATCTTCTTTGTCCTCTTGTTGATTGAGCGCATCATCCTCAAGAAGATTTTGTGGAATATCCGCGCCAAAAGAAGGAATCTGAAGAACATCGTTCTGATTGGGAACGAAGTAACAGTACACCAGTTGTATGAAAAGCTCAAGAACCCCATGTATGGTTACAACATCGTCGGTTTCTTCTATGATGGAATCTGTTCCAACCCCGAAATTACAGAACTGAGGTTGGGAGGTGCGAGTGACATATACGGATGGCTTTCCACTCATCCAGAGATTAACGAGATTTATGGCTATTTTCCAAAAGAACAGCATGACACCATCAACATGATGAGCAAATTCTGCGACAACCACTTGATACGTTTCTTTTATATTCCCGCCATCGACATATTCAAGGGCAACATGACCTTCTCCCTCATAGAAGACATTCCCATCATTGCCCGTCGCGAAGAGCCTTTAAGAAACGATATCAACAAATGGATCAAGAGGTTGTTCGACATCATCTTCTCTTCACTTGTCCTTTTACTGGTATTCCCATGGGTGTTCATTTGGGTGGCAATCATGATCAAAATACAATCCCCCGGCCCCATCTTCTTCCTGCAAGAGAGGACGGGTCTGGACGGCAAAATATTCAAGTGCATCAAGTTCCGCTCCATGAAAGTGAACGATGATGCCGACAATGTACAAGCAACGAAAGATGACCCACGGAAGTTCCCATTTGGTGACTTCATGCGCAAGATGAACATTGACGAATTGCCACAGTTTATCAACGTGTTCTTGGGTGACATGTCAGTGGTGGGGCCACGTCCACACATGCTGAAACACACGACCGAATATGCCAAACTTATCAATCACTTCATGGTACGTCATTTTGCCAAACCGGGCATCACCGGTTTGGCACAGGTGACAGGTTTCCGTGGTGAGACCCGCTACATTGACCAGATGGAAGGACGTGTGAAGAAGGATATCGAGTATATCGAAAACTGGACGTTCCTGCTTGACCTCAAGATTATCCTCAAGACCATCACCAACATGTTTGGGAAAGAAACGGGAAATGCGTATTAACAGTAGAAACAAGACAAAAAGTTCAAAACAGAACATTTCATAACATCAAACAACAATGGCTTTCTTAGATATTTTCAAGAAAAAGAAGAAGGAGAATGTGGGCGGAATGGAAGACTTCATGACACTGATCCGTGTCTATTTCCAGAGCGTGCTGGCGGCCAACCTTGGCATCTCCAACCTCTCCGCCCTACCCGACCTGCTTACTTTCAAACGGACGCTTCACGTAGCGACCGTCAACAACAAGTTGGGCATCGGTGAAAAAAAGGCATGCGCCAAGATGCTCCAAGACTTATATGGCATCAGCGACAGCTTCTTCAAAGAGATAGATTTGAGCATTAAGAAGGGATGCCGCACACAAAATGACGTGAGCCGCTACCTTTATGCATTCCAAGGCTTCACCCAAGACACCATGATGCTGGTAGGCACCATCCTGAAATGGAAGTTCCGCATTCCAGGATTCATGAAGAAGATGGTGAAGAAACTGACCGACAGCACGGTGCACGACATCTTGACCAAGGACACTTGGGATGACGATGGGGTAAGGAAATCCGTGTTCTCCGTACGCCGCTATCAGCAGATGCTTGGATTCAGTGAAGCATGGATCCAGGAGTACGTCTATAACCTTATCACATTGGCAAAGAAAGAGCCCAACCCATCCGATGAAGAAGTGGCAAAGGCTCAAGCCAAAATGAAAAAATAAGGGTAAACAAGAAAAAAAATGCAAAAAGGGTTGGTGAATTCCACCCAAACCTATATATTTGCATAAAATTTCGTCATCCGCGTTCAACGCACACACTTCATATATGACAGCAGAAGAAAGACAGTCCATGAAGAATTTTGAAGCGAAGGTACGTCAAGTCATCGCTCAATTCCGTGTGCTCAAACAAGAAAACGCCGACCTGTATGCAGATTTGGAAGGCAGAGATGAGGAAATTAAGCAGCTCAAGGCCGAATTGGCCCAGAGCAAGAGTGATTACAACAATCTGAAATTGGCCAAAATGATTGAAATCAGCGATGCCGACATCCAGACATCAAAGATGAAAATCACCCAACTGGTTCGCGAAATCAACAAATGCATCAATATCCTATCCACTAGTCCAGAGACTGATGGTAGCGATCAAATCGAATAAGCGTATATCTTGTCATGGCAAACAAGCTCAACATCAACGTAAGCATCGAGGGCATCCGTCTTCCGCTTCAGGTATCAACGCCTGAGGAGGAAAAGATGTATCGTGACGCTGCCACTACCATTCAGCGCCGCATCCAGAGATTGCGCGACACCTATCCAGAGGTGCCTAATGACAAGACCTACTATGTGATGGCTATGCTCAACACGGCAGTGGAAGCTGCAAAAACATCGAACAGAGCAGACACGCAGCCATACACGGATATGATGCATGACATTGAAAAAGAGATAGCATCTCTCGAAATCCAGTAAAGAGATACCTCAAACCCAAGAGACTTTTAGGCACAATTTCAGGTGTTCACATAGATATCCAGATGTGAATAACTTGAATTGTGTCTTTTTAATATGTATAAACCCAATAAACAAAAAACATTAACATGGATATAATATTATCAATAAGCATTGCCATCGGCTGCTTGATTTTAGGAGGCGTACTCGGTTTCGTGCTGTTCCGTTACATCCTCAAGCAGAGGTATAACCAAACCATCAAAGAGGCTGAAATTGAAGCAGAAGCACTCAAGGAGAAGAAGCAGTTGGAACTCAAGGAAAAGTTCCTGAACAGAAAAGCGGAACTAGACAAGGAAGCCAACCAACGCAACCAGAAGATGCAGTCGTATGAGAACAAGCTGAAACAACGTGAACTCACCCTGAATCAGCAAGGAGAGGAACTTCAGAAAAAAGAGAACGAGGTGGAATCACAGCGCATCAACCTCACCAAACAGCAAGAGAAGTTAGATGTTCTTATTAACGACCAGCGTTCGAAGCTGGAAACCATCTCAGGCTTGACCACAGAAGAAGCAAGAGAGTCCCTCATTGAATCATTGAAGGATGAAGCCAAGACCCAGGCACAGCAATACATCAATGAGATCATGGACGAGGCCAAGATGACAGCCAACCAAGAAGCCAAGAAGATTGTCATTAAGTCTATCCAACGCATTGCATCAGAGACAGCAGTGGAGAACTCTGTCAGTGTGTTTCACATTGAGTCAGACGAAGTGAAAGGACGTGTGATTGGTCGTGAAGGCCGTAACATCCGTGCATTGGAAGCAGCCACAGGTACAGAAATCGTGGTGGACGACACCCCTGAAGCCATCGTCATCAGTGCTTTCGACCCCATTCGTCGTGAAATCTGCCGTTTGGCACTCCATCAATTGGTGGCAGATGGGCGTATTCACCCAGCCCGCATCGAGGAAGTCGTTACCAAGGTGAAGAAGCAAGTGGAGGACGAGATTGTGGAGACAGGTAAGCGCACCTGCATCGACATGGGTGTGCATGGCTTGCATCCTGAACTCGTACGCATCGTTGGTAAGATGAAATATCGTTCCTCATACGGTCAGAACTTGTTGCAGCATGCTCGCGAAACAGCCAATCTCTGTGCTGTGATGGCTGCTGAGTTAGGACTCAATCCTAAGAAGGCTCGCCGTGCTGGCCTGTTGCACGACATTGGCAAGGTGCCTGATGAACAAATTGAGATTCCACACGCCCTTTATGGTGCACAATTAGCCGAGAAATACAAAGAAAAGCCAGACATCTGCAATGCCATTGGTGCTCACCATGACGAGATGGAAATGACCACGTTGTTAGCTCCTATCGTACAGGTTTGTGATGCCATCAGTGGTGCACGTCCTGGTGCACGTCGTGAGATTGTAGAGGCATACCTAAAACGTCTGAACGACCTCGAGAACTTAGCAGCCAGCTATCCGGGTGTCACGAAGACCTACGCAATCCAAGCAGGTCGCGAACTCCGTGTCATCGTGGGTGCAGACAAGATTTCCGACAAGGAAATTGACGCTCTCAGTGCAGACATCGCCAAGAAGATTCAGGACGAGATGACTTATCCTGGACAGGTGAAGATTACGGTCATTCGCGAGACTCGTGCTGTCGCTTTCGCGAAGTAGCATATTTCCCTTGCCATGAACAGGAAGAAAGTCATTCTGACCTCATTATTGGCAATCACCATGAATGCCTTTGCCCAGTCACCAGACTTGGGTAAAGGCATTCATTATACCATTGAAATGTCGGGAACGCTCTCTGATGGAACGCATGCCCCCCTATGGTTGACAGCCAACCGATATGGTGTTCCCTCCGTGGAAAAGAACTCCGGTTACATCCGTGGAGGTATGTTCCGACCCGTGGAGAACGATTCTGCCAGACATTGGGGCATCGGATATGGCGCAGACTTTGTCATCCCCGCCAACCACACCAGCAAATTCTTCGTGCAACAGCTTTATGCTGATGTGCGATGGCTGAGAGGAACACTCACCATCGGTCAGAAGCAACAGCCCATACAGTTGAAGAACAACGAACTCAGCAGCGGTTCACAGACATTGGGTATCAATGGTCGCCCCTACCCAGAAGTGCGTCTTACCCTACCCGACTACTGGGACATCCCCTACACAAAGGGATTCCTGGCCTTCAAGGGACACATCGCCTATGGCATACTCACCGACAACAACTTCCAAAAAGATTTTGTTCGCGGACGTAGCCACTACGACCAAAACGTGCTCATGCACACCAAAGCAGCCTATCTGAGATTCGGAAAGAAGGAGAAACCCTTCAACGTGGAAGCAGGTTTGGAGATGGCATCGCAATTTGGCGGCACACACTACGAATATATAGGAGATGGCTACCAGCAGATTAAGAGTAGCCACAACCTCAAAGCTTTCTGGCATGCTACGGTGGGAGGTGGTTCTGATGCCACTGATGGAACCGTCAAGAACAACGAGGGTAATATGTTGGGCAGTTGGGTGCTCAGGCTCAACTACGACACGAAGGCAGCACGATATGGGCTCTATGCCGACCATTTCTTTGAAGACCACTCAGCCATGTTCCACCTCAACTACGACGGCTATGCATACGAGAACGGACGGATGGTGAAGAAGAAAGACCGCTTTATCGTCTATCCACTCAAGGATATCATGTTGGGAACCGATGTGCATCTAAAACATTTCCGCTGGATAACTGACGCCGTACTGGAATATGTCTATACCCGCTATCAGAGTGGTCCCGTTTACAGTGACCGCAATCCATACGTGACTACCCAGATAGCCGGTGTTGATAACTACTACAACAATTCCCTCAAGCCCGGCTGGCAGCATTGGGGACAGACCCTTGGCAATCCGCTCTACCGCTCCCCCATCTACAACGAAGACCACGGTCTCCAATTCGAGTGCAACCGCTTCACGGCTTGGCACATCGGACTGGCAGGACAACCCACTCGAGACCTCCATTACCGCATTCGTGCCTCTTGGCAGGAAGGACTTGGCACCTACGACATGCCCTATTGCAATCCCAAGCGCAATGTCAGCCTGGGCATCGACACAGATTATCGTGCCAACCGGCTCTTCCAAGGACTCAGCGTCGGAGCTTCCTTCGGTTTGGATCGTGGTGAACTGATGGGCAACAACACGGGCGGCATGCTTACTTTAAGACTGGAACGATAATGAAAAAGATACTCTTCATATTCCTCTCCTGCATCCTCCTTGCATCTTGTGAGGTGGACATGCTGAATAATGACAAGATGGACGGCAACTGGCAGCTGCGCCAAATCGAGACCTTTGCCACGGAGGAAACCAGCGACATGACCTATAGCTACATCTATTGGGGCATTCAAGACGGACTGCTGCAGGTGAGAGACATAGACAACAGCAACTTGAGAATTTTCTTTCGCTATAGTATTGAGGGCGACCAACTGACCATTCACAGTCCCTATCAGGCCATCACAAAGAATGAACTCATACCTGTGGAAGACACAGAAGCCCTCCTATCATTGGGCATTACAAACACCGAAGACCACTTCCAAATTGAAAAATTGAGTAGCGGAACGATGGTGCTGAAGAGTGACTCCTACAGACTCCACTTCCGAAAATATTAACCCCACACAGAATTATTCTTTTTCTTAGAAAAAATTAGTCATGCTTCACAATATATAACACTTTTTCACGTTATATAAGTAACAAGGAAGAAAGCATGGCTATCAACTATACCTATATCATCATCGCCTTTGCCATCAGCCTCGTGTTTTCGCTGATTTGCACTCCGCTTGTCGTAAGGCTCTGCAATACGTATGGGCTTTTCGACCTTCCCAATGCTCGGAAAGTGCATAAATACAGCATACCGAGACTAGGCGGAACCCTGTTTATGCCTTCTTTGGGATTAGGAGCGGTCATCACCCTGCTCATCATGTATCAGGGCATCCAAAAAGACTTTCATATTGGGCTCTCCAACGTGATGATGGTTGTCGGTTCCATTATGATTTACCTGATTGGCATTTTCGATGACCTAAAAGGCATGAAGGCCATTCACAAATTCATCATCCAGACCATTGCCGCCTTGATATTTCCCCTATGCAATCTGATGATCAGCAACCTGCACGGACTTTTCGGCATCCACGAGATACCCCTCTGGATAGGCTATCCCCTCACCGTGTTCGTCATCTTGCTCATTGTCAATGCCATTAACCTCATTGACGGCATTGACGGACTGGCCTCAGGATTGGCTTTCCTGATTCTCGCTTCCTTCGCTTACCTCTACCATGAACTCCACGCCCACCTCTTCAGCATCATCAGTACCAGCTTAGCAGGTGCCACCCTGGCTTTCTTCTTCTTCAACATGTACGGCAAGGTGGGACGTCTCAAGACCTTCATGGGCGATTCAGGCAGCCTCTTCCTTGGCTATGTCATCGCTTATCTCGCCATCAAATACCAGATGTCACAGGAACCCCTGGGATTCCCCTATCGCGAGGAATCCCTGCTCATTTCCTTCACCCTCGTGTTCATCCCTTGTATTGATGTCATCCGTGTGGCATTGTGGCGCAAGTTCAACGGCAAGGCCATGTTTGAACCCGACAAGACCCATATCCACCACCGCATCATGCAGATGGGGCTTGACATGCACCAAACCCTCGCCACGATCATCACCCTCTTCATCTCCATCTGCCTCATCAACTATGGTCTTTACGTAGGAGGCTTAGAGACTGCCTACATCGTGGGACTCGACATCGCCATCTACAGCCTATTCATCTGGATTGTAGAGAAATTGGAAGTCTCCACGACCTGAGAATTTATACATTACTGAAGCGGGAGGGTTTCTCGTAAGGAAACCTATGGTTAGTCGTAAGGAAACCTATGGTTAGTCGTAAGGAAACCCATTATAAGGGAAAGTATCCACACAAAATGCCAATACGAATATGTTCACACAATATATATGAAGTCCTCACGTTATATTAAATATGAACAAAGAATATAATTCGACTTATTCAGCTGATGAGCATCGATATTGCAACTATCATGAAAATGGGCTGCAATTCATTCGAATGCAGAGGAAATGCCAATACAGCAAGGGAATCTTACATCGGTTTTACAAATTCCTTCTGCATCGGCTTGAACTGAAATATGGACTGGAAAATTCATGGAAATGCAAGATCGGCAAAGGGCTGTATTTGGGACATGCATATAACATAACCATCAATGAGAATGCTGAAATCGGCGAAAATTGCAATATCCACAAAGGGGTAACCATTGGGCAACTAAACCGAGGGACTCGCAAAGGTGCTCCTAAAATCGGAAATTATGTGTGGATTGGTGTGAATGACACTATTGTGGGGAATATCGTGGTGGGCGATGATGTACTGATTGCTCCAGGAGCTTTTATCAACTGTGATATTCCATCCAACAGCATCGTAATTGGCAACCCTTGTCAGATACATCATCGTGAAAATGCGACAGAAGGATATATCAATAGGACAATCACATGACAACTTAGTGGGTGATAAAGAACTTTTGAGTACACAATATATAAGAAACCCTCGCATTATAATTAACAAGGTTGAATATTTATGAATGTGAAATATCTCATAAGGCTCGATGATGCCTGTCCCCAAATGTGCCATGAACGTTGGCAAATCATAGAAAACATTTTAGATGGAAATAGCGTGAAGCCTTTGGTCGGGATCATACCAGCCAATGAAGATATTGGAACATCGAAATGGGAAGAAGATACTAATTTTTGGATAAAAGCACAATCTTGGGAGAAAAAAGGGTGGGAAATTGCTCTTCATGGATATAACCACGTATGTATTAATATTGATGAAACAAAAGATGTATTAAATCCTGTATGGAATCGTTCAGAGTTCGCAGGTGTTCCTTTTGAAAAACAGCGTGACAAACTTGAAAAAGGATATCTCTATTTGGTGAATAAGGGAATGCACCCCAAATACTTTTTTGCTCCATCCCATACATTTGACGAGAACACATTAAAAGCTTTATATGAAGTTACCCCTATTCGGGTTGTTAGTGACACATACACCTTGAAACCATATAAGAGGGGTGAATTTTCGTTCATTCCTTGTCAGTTGGGACATCCTAAAACGATGTGGCTTCCTGGTGTATATACCATCTGTTTACATCCGAACAATATGAATGACGACCAAATGGATGATTTGAGAAGCTTTTTAGAATTCCACCGACATGAGATGGCATCGTTTCAGGATATATACAATAGTAAATTTAACGAAGCAAGACTTATAGACAAGATTGTGCAGTGGATGTACTTCACGTATAGAAAGTTAAGATAGTTCTTTCTCTCACAGGCATCTCACATGGCGAATGCCACTAAAAGAAAAAATAATCTATGATAACAACGGCTTTACGTCACGGCATTATTCAGTGGATAAGATTCACTCTATTGTCATTTTTATGCATGATAACAAGCATAGTTCATGCTATCACATTTTATGACGAAAAAGAGACTGACCTTCAAACTTTTTTTGTACAGAAAGGAGCCACCTACGTCATCCGTTACCCCCACACGCAAAGAGGAATAACAACGATTCCGTCCAATGCCGTCATCGACTTTCAGGGCGGAAGCATCGCGGGAAATATCAAATTCGACAACACTTTGCTGAAGGGAAACGTGAGACTTCAAGGTTCCTCCATCAGCGGAACAATCCAAAACAAATTCTTTAATGCCCAATGGTTATGCTATGCTGACGGGAAGAAAGATGATGCCGCCAGCATCAACGCTATTCTGCAGATCTGCAATGAGGTACAATTTCCCAAAGGAACATATTTATTGGTCAGTACACATAATCCCACTTACAAAATAAACAAGCCCTATCATCTTGGCATCAACCGTTCAGGCACCAAACTGATCGGAGAAAAGGGAGCCACGCTCACCACCAAAACGAAAGCAGGAACGCTATGCATCTATAGCAAACCATATGACATACACAATTCCATCCATGACATCAAAATAGAGGGGCTGACCTTCATGGTACAGAATGAGGGGACTGAATGGGATTCGTACCAAGAGCACTGCCATACTATCAGTCTTATAGGAGTAAACAGATGTGTTATAGAGAATTGCACCATCCGCAACTTTTGGGGAGATGCTATCTGCCTGAACCACTATGGTGACAATGAAAACACAGGAGAGAGGACTCGCAATATGAACGTGGTAGTGCGCAACAATCATATTGATGGCTATAAATGCTGCAACAGGAACGGTGTGTCGGTCATTAATGGTCAGCATGTCATCATTGCAAGAAACACCTTTGTCAATACGTCACATTCGAACATGCCTGGAGCAATAGACATAGAGCCCAACAACAAGGCATATACCGTTGACGACATCAAAATAATCAATAATCGCATTGACAACTGCCAAGGAGCCAATGCTGCCATTGGAATCATTTCAAACGAGCGTGGGGGACCTGCCCATAATATCCAAATCATCAAGAATCATATCACAAACAGTCGCAGAGCCTTCGAGTTCGCTGTGTGTACAGATTATGCCGCATCAAATATCACCGTAAAAAACAATTGGTCCGACAAAAATACAGACCCTTGGATATGGCATGGAGAAGGGCGCACTAAGAATTGGGTCTTCACCGGAAATACATTCTTGCATGATACGAAAATGAGGTTTGGTAGAGGAGTGAAATTTGAAGGGCTCAAAAACACCAACAATAAAATCAATTACAGATAGTTCACTACTGCAAAGAATCTTGCCTTTCTAATCATTCCTTTCTTCTGCCATACTTTCCAATAAATGATAGACCTCCAGATGCTTTTCCACCACTATTTTCAGAGAAAACTCTTTCTCTGCCTTCTCCCTACTCTTCCTGCCCATCGCTTCACGAAGGGATTTGTCAAGGAAAAGCACACGAAGTTTCTCTGCTAAAGCATCGCTGTCACGTGGAGGAATCAAAAAACCGTTCACACCATCATCTACCGTATCACGGCATCCAATAGAATCACATGTTACGATAGGACGACCAGCCGCACATGCCTCAATTAGCGACAAGGGGACTCCTTCACGATAATAGCTAGGGAAGGCCATAATATGTGATGCCATCAGCAAATCCCTCACATCTCTCCTAAAACCTAACCATTGGAGATACACACCGTCACAACGCGCTTCCAGTTCTTCTTTCTTGATTCCGTTTGGATTGTTGGACAAATCGCCACAAAGGAGGAATTCCGCCTTTTTGCCAAACTCTCCACGCAGTTTCTCTGCAGCCTCTATTAAGGTTATCGTGCCTTTCTCCTTAACCATACGAGCTGTGAAAATCACACAAATCTTTCCCTCTGAAGGTTCAGGAACATAATAGAAATCCTCCAAATCCACACCAGAGCCCTTCACGAAACAGCATTGTTCTTCTGTCACAACACCATGTGTTTTAAATAGTTTTATATCATCTGCATTTTGGAAAATCTCCCGCACATTCTTTCCCGCATTGCTCCATGCCATCACCCGCATCACAGAACGAGCCACAAAAGAAGGTTTCTCGCCCGAGAACAAAACACCAAGACCACACACGGCATTCACCACTCCTGGCACTTTAGATAGTTTGGCAGCGATGCCACCCCACAGAATAGTCTTCAATCCTACATGATGAACGATATCGGGCTTCTGTTTCCGATATAGTCTCCAAAGGAAAAAAAACGTCTTCAATTCCTCCTTCAGATTCATACCTGTTGGATTGATGGGCAGTTCAATCATAGAAAAGCCCAAAGACTGCACTTCATGAGACCGACCTGTATCCTTGCAAACAATAGTCACGTCAAAACCTTCTGCTTGCGCCCTCAATGCTATATCTTTTCTGTGGCTGAGGAAGAATCTATCTTCATTCACCACTATAATTAGTTTCCTCATTACAACAGTTTTTTATAACAGGTCAAATATGTTTCACAAGTTTTATGAATGTCAAACTGCTTCGCACGTAAGATACACCTCTGTTGAATTTCTTTATATAAATCACGGTCATTCAAAATCTTACACACAATAGTAGCTAAAGTCTTTGAATTGCCACTTTCAAACAGTTCACCCGCACCTTCTACCACCTGTTTCAAGCCATTGACATCCGATGCAATGACTGGAAGACCTGCCGCCATCATCTCCACCGCAGTCAATCCGAATCCCTCCCATTTTGACGATTGTATGCCAAGATAAGCTTTAGATAGCCATGGCTTAATATCCTCTTGCTTACCCAAGAAGTGAATTCTCTTTTCCAAAGACAACTGCTTCACCAACTCTTGGCATTCCTTCATCGTCTCTCCATCACCGATAAAATAAAGATGTACATCAGCTGGGATATCAAGCATAGCCTTAATCACCGTTTGATGATCTTTTGATGGAACAAAACGGGACACCATGACCAGATTTCTCTCACTCTCTATAGCAGCACTTTCTTTATGAGTCTGAAAGCGCAATAAATCGATACCATTATTCACAACCATGAAACGAGAATCATCATATTGAGCCTTAAGCCACACGACCAACGCTTCTTGTACCGCAGAACTAATAGAGACAATTCTATCATATCGTCCATACATAAAACGTTCAACAGGCCTAAAATACCACTTACCTCGGCGTTTATTGGATGTGGAATGTTCTGTAAAAATGAGCTTTACCCTTACAAAGAGACTGGCCAGTGCAATCCAATATACTGTTGGAAACAAATGAACATGAACAATATCCATATCCACCTCTTTCATCACACGCACAATTTTCCAGACATTTGCAACACTGTACAGATTTGGCTGATTCATTGCAATGATATGAACCCCTGCATTTTCCAGCTTTGAAGTGAGTTCATTATTGACATTCACATTGACCAGCAGAAACACATCATGCTGCTCTGCCATGATTGGTAACAAATCGGCAAGTAATCGCTGAGCGCCACCAAGTTCCAAAGATGATATAACGTGAAGGATTTTCATCTGTTTAATCGGTTGTATAGACTTTCTGCAGGAAACGAATTGTATCTTCAATAGAATACCCACTATCTACAATGCTCTCACTACAATCGGTTCTGACAAAAGCATTACATCTCTCAAATAGTTTCTCTGCCCATTCTTTGGGCGTCTCCTCCAAAGAGGCAAAAGAAATATTACTTGTAATACAAATATCCTTGTTGATCGTATCTGAAATTAAGCATGGAAGTCCTGCCGCTTGGGCCTCAACTAGGACGAATGGGAACCCTTCAAACAAGGATGGCATCAGGAATACATCCATTGCTTGCATCAAATGATTGACATCAGAACGTTCCCCCATGAATAATATCTTATCTGAAAGTTCCAGCTGCTCTGCTTTAACTTTTATCTTATCCATCAATGAACCAACCCCTATCAACATCAATTTTGCATTCGGACACCTCTGGATAAACTGAGCAAAGACATCCACCATAAATAAATGATTCTTTTCTTCGACAAAACGCCCCACATGACCAACAACGACGTCATTTGCTTTTATCCCCAAATCCTCACGACATTGTTCACGTATGCTTTTATTGAAAGTGAATTTCTTTACATCGATGCCGTTACGGATAATGATGGATTGTTTCTTTCCAAAAAACCATTGAGCTGCCAATGTGGAGCAAGCAAAATGATGGGTTGAAATGTGGTAAACATAGTCACGTTTCAAACAATGCAAGAACTTATTATGCCAACCACGCGCAGACGAATTATGTGCATGAACAATTCTGACCGGGACACCATACTTATATGCATAATATATTGGCGCCATGGTCGTTAAGCTATTGCCACAGAAATGGATGGCACTATATTCTTTAGCGTGCTGCTTGAAAAAGGAACATAGAGATTGATGCCACTTCCACAGAGATTCCTTACGACAAGGAACACGATACACCTTCCCTCCCGCTTGTTCCACCTCTCGTGAATAATCTGTCTCCTCCCATGAATACAATAGGAAATCTATCTGGAATCGATGATGATCAATCCCTCTGAAGACATTCATCATAAATGCCTCAGTCCCGTTACGGTATAGATATTGTGATATGAACAGAACTTTTCTCATCGGTCTATGCATATAGTTTTAGGTAGATTAATATCATATAAGTCCTGACACGACAAGCGAAATAGTCGTATAAGGATCTCAGTGTACTTTTAGGCGTTTCGTTATGCTCAATGTATTCAATCCAAGGCGAAGTTTTTGCGCATTCACCTTCTGGCAGCAGATATATAAAGGGAATTCCATTGTCTCTCAGACAAACAGGAGCCGTGAACTGGTCACGTCGTGGATAGTTTAAATACAAATTCCACCATTCTTCATTGAAAGAACGCACTGCTTCAGATGCCGTCCGACGAAGAATGATATTGTTTTCATACATACCATAATGTCGAGGAAATTTTAAGTTGACAAGAAATTTCGCTGCACGCCATATATTAGCAGGCTTATCCCGCATAGCATGCATACACCCTTCAATATCTTCATATACACAGTTCTTGTCAGGATGTTTTACTCCTGCATAATCCACCCCTTGCGCTATTTTCTCATTAACTACTCTATAGAACTCTTCATCCATTATAGCAAGATTTCCATCCATCCATAATGTGTACTCATATTCTGGCAACACTTTGTGTGGATTCAGTTTCGGATAGCGTGAAGTCACCACATTGTCCGTCCCGACATAGTCCAATTCACGAATCTGCCAAACCCCATTCCTTTCCTGCTTTTTTTCCCCTTTAGCAACAAACAGGATGAAATCAAATCCATTATCTTGTGCACATGGCTGACGAAGTGAATCGTATGAACCAATAATACATGTATATATAGCTTTCTTCATTTTCTTAACTCTCCTTTATTCTCTAAACCGGAATCTTTGGTACTGAAAGTTCTCCATGAAGATAGAATCGTAGGGAACAACATTTCTGAAGTTTGCCTTCAAATAAACACCTTCAAATAACGCCATAAAAAGCATTATTATATATATATATCTAACGAACATCTTATTGTATTCTGTCACAGATTTCATATCTTGAAGAATCTTAGGAACAAGAATCATCAGAGCTGGTGTAAAATACCATGACATACGTACAAAATTCAAATTTCCGCCTGCTATGGCATATATAATAGCTCCTATTGCCAACAGATTTGCATATATTTTGTGTTCTTTTCGCGACAATATAATCACTATCATATACAAAAACATGGTCAAAATATATGTTGTTGAGTGGTATGATCCCTCTCCATTTTGTACGTAGATGGAATTTCCATAAATTTGTCCATAATACGGAATAACACTGGCTAATTTACCATGAATGTTAGTCATCAGTCCCACTTCCGCTAACATAAAAAAAACAAAAACCAAACCAACCAATATGTATGGACGTGATTTAATCTGCGACAAGAAATAGCACGGAAGCATGATGATGGCAGAGTAATGGAACATCATGGCAAAGCAAACAAATAGCAAATAATTTAAAAACCTCCTTTGTTCTATAAATCTGATGCTGTAAACAAAAACTGCTATGGACAAATTCTGTCTAACACCATCCCATGACTGGAAGAGTGTCCATGTGACAACAAATAAGAACAAAGCAAAAGCATGAACTTTATAATACTCAAACGTTTTATAATAAAAGAACAAAGTCAAAAAGGCGTAACATGCCATCGCATAGGCATAGGTGTAATCTGACCATGAGAAAGACCATCCCAATATATATACAAAAGGTTCATACATTAGAACATCTAAAACAGTGAATGTTTCCAAGGATTTATCTTTCACTTCGTCAAACATTCTAGTATAACGAACATAATCATCCCCAATATCAAATCGAGTTGCGGAAATGAAAAGAATAATTCCATAAGCCAAAAGAATGCCCCACTTTGAGCCCTTTCTTTCCGAAAAGAAACAAAGGAGAGGGCAAACTATTGCCATCACATTATAAAGGATATATGTTTGAGCTTCCGTTAACATTTAATTTTTTTATAATCGAATTTGTTTGAATGTGTAAACACATAGAAATGACAGAAACAATGCCAATAGAAACACTATCCATGGAAGCATATAAGAACTAAAAAACACACTGACATCCAGCTTGTAATACAGGAATTTGATGATGAATTGTTGAAAGATGTACACACCCATACTATATGCACCACATTTCACATACCAATTAGGCATTTGACGACATATACTCATCGACACAGCGGTTTTATACATCACCATCACTCCAACCCATGCATACAATGATTTACATAAAACAATTAGCATATTCTTCCATACCATCGGCTCACCACCCTGTCCACTTATCATCGGGATGACATAAGCATGAAGAACTATATATACCAATAAATAAACAAGCCACATAACGATGATGACATATGGAGACAAACTTCTATCAACCTTGTCTCTTTCTTTTTGTATGGTGGCACCTCCCCAAAAGAAAGGAAGATAAAAAAGCACATCAGCCAATCGTTGAGGCCAAAATGACAAATCACTCAACAACGATAATGACAATAGAGGAATCCATATACGATACCCCTTCAACCCCTTCTTATATAGCAACCAACTGACCACAAAACACCCGAGTAAAACTGGCAAGAACCATAAATGACCTGCACCCGAAATCAATGTATACACATTTCTCCATAAACTCTGTTCTTTCTCAAAGATTGCCAGATAGAAAATTCCAAAAAACAGACATGGCAAATATAGCCTCTGAAATTTCTTCTTGAGCAAAACCATAAAGGGTTCCTGACTCCCTTTAATTCGGCACTGCCATCCCCAAACATACCCAGATATGAAGAAAAACATAGGCAGCATAAAACTATATGCAATATCTGCCACCCAAGCATACACAGGGATAGATGCAACACCTCTTGGCATATCCCATACACCCGTATATATGACAAAAGAATGATATAGAACCAATAAAATAATTAATATTGGCCTACAAAATGCGATTTCATATAAATATTCCTTAGTCACTTTTGGCATATGTCATGTGTATTGAGAATTCTTATCTTATATATATGTATTATTCCATTAACCTCTTTTTCATGAAACACTCTGGTTTCATTGATAAAAGGAGTTTCTTCTTTTCTTGATCTGTCATACTTCGCGTGTCGGTGTTATATGGTAAGTTCTTCTTGATATATACATCTAATGAACATATTATCTTGGCTGGATTCCCTCCTATAACCACATTGGACGGAACAGATTTAGTAACAACGCTTCCTGCTGCAACTAATACTTTATCTCCAATCGTAACTCCGGGCATAATAAGACTATTATTTCCGATATACACATAATCTCCGACTTTAATTCTTCCAAATGTGTCGAAATTTGGGTACTGGTCTCTTACCGCACCGGCTCCACCATGTGTAAAAAACTTCACACCATCTGTAATCTGGCAATGACTCCCAATTTCTATTAAGTATGGTTCAGCCATTGACCAAAAGCAAGTATTGATGAAATTATCCGTTCCTATCTTTACTCCCATATAACTCGCATAGTGTTCCTTTGACCAGAAATACAAACGAAGCCGATGTAATATTTTCTCTATCAGTCGCATCATATAATTCATCAATTGATACCAATTTTATTATTCATTAAGATATTTTCCTCTCAGATCTTCGAAAAGGCAATTTGGCGAACTGTCTCCACAACGTCGCTTTCAGAGTCAACAAAATCAATCTTTCCCGCTTAAAAAACGACAAAATACAGAGATACACGCACATACTAATACCCATAGAAATAAACTGCCAAATATATGATGTAAAAAGCATACGATAGAAGAAAGATGAAAGAACCATCGTCAATGCCGCCAAGAAAGGAACCAATAAATTCATCAGCATTCGCCCTACAGGTAGTCTCAATACAAAAAAAGCAACCAGTCCATTTATCAATATTATATTAAAACTCAATAATGCTCGCACTATGTACAATACCGTAAATCCATATCCGACTGCAAGATGAATCGCCACTGCCATCACCGAAACATGTATAATCTGTACCAACAATGATATTTGAGGGCGACCTTTTGCTCTATATGCTTCGCTACACATATAACTGAGAACAATCATAAAAGCAGAAGTAATACCTAATATTCCGATATAAGGTCCAGCTTCCATCCATTGATCACCCAACATAATAGAAGTCAAAATATCGTGATATATAAAAACCATTCCTCCTATAAAAAAAACAGGAATCGACAAATTTCTCTGAAAGTTTAATAAAAAAGAATCGAACTTTGTTTTATTGTTTTGAAGACGGGATAAGGAAGAAAACAACACAGGCATAGATACAACTATTACAATATCCATTACTTGACTCACAAGTCCCGATGCGGTCTTATACAATCCTAAATAATGAGCTGTCAAAACTCCGGCCACGATAAAAACGTCCACATTACCTGATAACCATATGGAAATCGATTCCAATAACGTCCAGATAGTGAAATTAAACATTTCTTTTAGTTTAACAAAAGAATAATGAAAAAAAGGATTCCATTTTGAATGAATGGAGAGAACTATTGCCTCAACTATATTTCTGGTAATAGTTCCAATAATCAATGCCCAATAATTACGGAAAAGGAGAGCCAATGGAATTGTCACTACTAATGGTACAAGTACACCCACCATACGTACCTTAAAAAGAGGCTTAAAATTCAGTTCCCGACGATATAAAGCTACCTGTAAACTTGAAAATGCAGCAACAGGGATACCAACGCAGGCTATAGATAAAGCAAAACCATAGCCTGGACTACCAACGAATGTGGCTAAAGAATCTCTGAAGATGATAATACCTCCCCATAATACAATAGACAAAAGGAAATTACTCCAAAAAGCAACATTTGTACTTTCGTATAAATCCTTTTTATCTTGAAACTCATGTTGTACAATATATTTCTGAAAACCAGCATCTGTGAAAATTTCCACGAAACTAATTACCAACGTAATTGTAGCAATAATACCATAGGCTTCAGGGGTAAGCAAATGCGCAAGTACCAAACCGATTACGGGGGTAACCAATTTAGCCATAAACTCTGTCAAAGCAGACCATTTTGTGGCTACAGATGCTTTCCGATTCAAGCTTTCGTCCATAGGAATTAAGCATTCAAATTCAAATCATCGAAAAAATATCAAAAGATGTAACGCCGCAATACATACACTGATATTCCTATACATGTCATCACCATCATTGCTAGTACAAATATCACTCGTTTAGGACCTGCTGGTTTTTGTGGAACAGATGCGCCCTGAATAATGGTGAAAGCTGGAGTTCTTTCTTGAATTCTTGCCAAAGCCGCCTGATATTGAGCAGAAAATGCCGTATATGCATTATACTTTGTTTGCATATCTTGTTCGAGTCTATCTCGTTCAGAAAGATTTGTTTGCAATATCATATTCATATGAGTATCTGCATATCGACTATATTCATCAACAGCTTTTTCATACTCGATATTCGCACTGTCCATTAGTTGTTCATAATAGACTGCATCTACTCGCGCTTTGCTGGTGCGGTAATTCGTGATATAGTCTTGAAGACGCACTCGAACAGAATCAGCCATAGTAGCACAAATCAGTCTATCTTGATCCTTTACCATAATGGTTATGACTTCTGTTTTCATATCGACAGTACATTGTATCTTTCCTTGCAATGATTCCACTATCTCCTGATCTCTCTCAGAGAGCCAAAAAGGATTAACACCTTCTGTTTTATCTGGACCATGATGTTCTTTTGCGAACATCTTCTTAAAGATTCCTCTAGCATAATCAATAGGCCACATCCAAAAATTGAACTTTTGATGTTTGTCCATATAAGTATGGTAATCCATTTGGATGCTGCCATCTTCACTCTTAACCTGAACATCAAATAAAGATACAAGAAAATTTGAGGAACTAATAATATCAGGATAGAGTAATGGATAGATTGCATCGCCAGAATTACCTCCTCCTAAATTAAAGCCAAAAGAAGAAGCAATTGATGTGATTGATCCATCTATATTTGCATTACTTGACTCTGGAGCCAAACTCACTTCTGATACATAATATCGTGGCTGGGGAAATATCCACAAACATGACAACACAAAGGATATTATCATACCCTTTATAAAAAGCTTCTTCTTTATATAAAGCAGACGTAGAACTTTCTTAATGTCAAGTTTGCTTTCGGTCTCTTGCTGTTCCATATATGAATCTATAACAAATTATTATACTCTTTACTTTGTTCTTATTGTTTCCATCTCAACTATTTCCATTGCCCGCTCTATCACCCTGTGCATGTCGTAATACTTATACTCTGCCAAACGACCACCAAAGATGACTTTGGTTTGGGCATCGGCAAGGGCTTTATATTGGGCATAGAGCGCTGAGTTTTTGTCGTCGTTGACTGGATAGTAGGGTTCATCACCTGGTTGCCACTCCTTGCTGTACTCACGCGAGATAACCGTGTCGGGGCTTTCAGTGAGTTCCTCGCCGAACATCTCGAAATGCTTGTGTTCGATGATACGGGTATAGGGTGTTTCTGCGTCGGTGTAGTTGATGACGGCATTACCCTGATAGTTAGCCACACCTTCCAATATCTCGGTTTCGAAGGAAACAGTACGATACTGAAGATGACCATACTCATAATTGAAGTATCGGTCTATTTCACCTGTATAGATGATTCTCTTTGCACAGGCATCCAGTTCTTCTTTTTGATCAAAATAATCAATGCCAAGACGTACTTCACATCCTGCGAGCATCTTCTCGATGAGTGTTGTATAACCTCCTACGGGAATACCCTGATACTTATCGTTGAAGTAGTTGTTGTCGTAGGTGAAGCGAACAGGCAATCGCTTGATGATAAAGGCTGGAAGGTCTGTACATTTGCGTCCCCATTGCTTCTGGGTATATCCCTTAATGAGTGCTTCGTAAATGTCCTTGCCAACTAAGAGCAATGCTTGTTCTTCCAAATTCTGTGGCTCACAAGGGACACCTAATTTTTCACTTTTAATCTTTAACCTGTCACTTGCTTCAGCACGCTGCTCTTCAATCTTTGCCTTCGCTTCTTCAGGGGTCTTCACCCCCCACATCTGATAGAAGGTGTTCATGTTGAAGGGCAGATTGTAAAGTTTACCCTTGTAGTTCGCCACCGGAGAATTGGTATAGCGATTGAATTCCACAAAACTGTTCACAAAGTCCCACACTTTCTTGTTGCTGGTATGGAAGATATGCGCCCCATACTTGTGCACATTGATGCCATGCACCTTCTCCGTATAGACATTGCCACCAATATGGTCGCGCTTATCTATCAGCATGACAGTATAGCCCTTCTGCCTGAGGAGATAGGCTGAGACGGCTCCAAAGAGTCCTGTACCAACAATCAAGAAGTCGTACTTCGTGCCCATAACACATTATTTGAGGATATTAGCAATGGTCACCATCATGGTGGCAACGGAAGCAGCCGATGTGCCCATACCTATAAATTCAGCCGTACTCATCTTGTTCTTCTGCTTCTTCGATGGTACTACAATCGTACAGCCCGGTTCCACAGCCTTCTTGCTGTGATGGCTGAGCAGTGCCACAGAACCGTTCATGTATATGGCATACACACGCTTTTTGCGAGCATTATCGCCATAACCACCAGCATGTTCGATATAGTATTTGAGTGACTCTCCTTTCTTATAGTTCATGGAGATAGGATACATCACATCACCGCTTATCTTCACCGTAGAAGAGTAACGTGGTATCGTCAGTTTATCACCCTCACGAAGTACAATGTCCTCTGTACCACCTGGGTGCTTAATTGCCTCTTCCAAATCAATGGCAACAGGATAGATTGTGCCCATTTCCATTTTCATCATCATAATCGAATCAGCGCGTTCAAGATTGAAGCCACCATTCTCTTTCTGCATCGCCTCTTCATATAGTGCAATCTGTGCCGTTCTCAGCGAGATGTCCCGTTGTTCGCGTTCTTCTTCCGTCATGCGACGTTCCAACTGAGCACCCTTGGCATAGCCAAATTTATCCAATCCACCAGCATCTCTGATGAGGTCACTGAGTTTGTAGTTCTTGTCGGTCATAGCATAAAAGCCTGGAAAATTCACAAAACCAGCCACACTTACGTTGGCTTGATTAGCGTACGAAGGACTACGTCTTACCACAACCTGATCGTATGGTTGCAACGTGAAACCTTGTTTCCCATCCACCACAAAGCCATCTTTCAGTGAAAAAGAGAATGTCTCCGTCAATGCATCATCACTAATCAACGCATTCGCATTTTTAATACGGCGATACACATTAACCTTTGCAAACGATGCTGCCTCAGTCAGTCCGCCTGCTTGCAGCACAATGTCCTCGATGGTCGTGTTGTCTGCATATACATAGGTACCTGGATAATGCACTTCACCGACAATAGATAAGGTCTGTTCACCCGTCATGTCCGTTTTGCTCGGAATAAACAGCACATCGTTCTTACGCAATGGAATATCAGCCACAGAACCATCCATGATGCCTCGGATATCGACAGCCAACACCTCCAAAGAGAGGTCTTCCTTCTGGCGATGCATCACAGCACGATTGGTGAAAGCATCCTCACGCAGTCCCTCCGCAGCATTGACAAGGTCACGAACGGAACTTATATCGCCACCCAATTCATACATGCCACTATGGAACACGGCGCCACGCACCTCCACCATATTGGAATAACGTGCCACCACACTGTCCACTGTCACGGAGTCACCGTCAGCCAGCGTGAAATTGCTCCAGTCGAACTCACCCACCGTATGGATAGAATATTCGGCTCCATTCTTGCGGGTCACACGAATACTTCTCTTATAGGCATCGCCCGCAAATCCACCTGCATAATCCAACAACGTGGAGAGGCTTTCGTTTTTCTTCATCTCATAAAACATCGGACGTTTCACCTTACCACGTATCTCCGCCAACGCATCGTAAGGCCCGACGACCACAATATCGTTGTCATTCAAACGGACATCCCCACGAGCATTACCATTGAGGATATAGTCATAAACGTCAATAGAAGAAATGACACGTCCCTGGCGATACACCTTAATGTCGCGCAATGTACCAATATCATTAATACCGCCTGCAGCATACAAGGCATTGAAAGCTGAAGAAAGAGAACTCAACGTGTAGGTTCCAGGCACATTCACTTCACCCATCACCTGTACCTGAATACTGCGTGTACCACCCACAGAGAGTTGAATACTCGAGTCGGAATAGAATCGTCCAAGACGTGAGCGTAGATAACCCGTAGCTTCCGATACACTCATTCCACCAATCTTGCAAGGTCCAACGCCTGGAATCACCACCGTACCATCAGGCGAGATGGTCTCGGTGAATGTCTCCTGTGAGGCACCCCACACATCAATAATGACTTCATCACCAGCTCCTAAACGATAATTGGAAGGCGTGGCCATATTCATGTTAGGCTGGAAGGTCAACAATTGGTTGTTGAAAATATTGCGACCGAACACTTGGTCATCACGGAAATAGTTCTGATAATAGATGAGCGAGTCGATGTCGAGGAAACCAATCTCGTCATTCAATCCTTGAATGCGTTCGTCCCGTGTTCCGTAGTTGCGGTTCTGCATTCGCACTTGCGAGCGAATCATGTACTGGTTCTGCTGCTGATACTGCTCTCCATCCATCTGACGCTCCTGACGCAGACGGCTCTCTGACTTGCCAGCATTCTTTCCCGTCAGGTCTGACGCCCCCAGATTCTGCTGTTCCGCTTCATACTTTTTGCGGATACGGCGCAACTGATCGGTCGTCACACCTCGTTGCAGCAACTGGGTCACAATCTTCTGTTGAGAAGTACCGCGTTCCTGCTCTCTTTTCACATATTCTATCACTTGATTGTCGCTCATCGTCTGTGCACCCATTGGCAGGACTGCCAGCGAGAGACCGATGATGAATAATAATTTCTTTACAAATGACACCTTCATGGCGTTGGTATATTGGTATTGTTGATATTAAATATTAAAAATTGTCTTGCAAATAATCTTGATATCAAGCCCCAGACTCCGATGACGCAAGTAGTCAAGATCCATATCAAGGCGCTTGAGCATCTTCTCCATCGTGTCTGTATAGCCGTTTTCGATAGTTGCTATCGAGGTGACACCCGGAGCCGTCTGATAGAGCAACTGATAGTCAGGATTCCGCTCCATGATCTGGTCGATGAAGAATTGACGTTCAGGACGGTAACCCACAAAAGACATATCACCCCTCAGCACATTCCATATCTGAGGCAACTCATCCAAATGACGCTTGCGCAGTTCCTTGCCAAACTCCGTCAGACGTGGATCATCTTCTTGCTCCAACTGTGGCACACCATCCTTTTCGGCATCCACCACCATCGTACGAAACTTGTAGATACGGAAAGGCTTGCCACCCTTACCGATACGCTCCTGGCTGTAGATGACCGGGCGGGAAGCATTGCACATCTGTCGGATATATATGTATAGAAAAACAGGAGACAGCACAATCAGCAGAAACAGGGCTCCCATCACATCACCCACACGTTTCAGCACCCTTTCAAATCCATTCATGCCGTCTATGTTCCTCGGCTCTTTCTCTTGATTCATCAATCGTTACTTTTCTTTATATACATAAAGTATAACGAAACAATTTCACATTTATTATACTTCTTTCTGACAAAAATCGGGCAAAGTTAGCAATAAAATGTGGATAAACAGCACTCATCCCAATAATTTTACCTAAATTCGCAAGCGAAACTCAAAACAACACCCAAACATGAACATAGTTGAACGATTTCTAAGTTATGTGGCCTACGACACACAATCATCAGAAGAGACCGACGTGACACCTTCCACAGAAAAGCAGAGGGTATTTGCTGAACACCTGAAAAAGGAACTGATTGACGAGGGGCTACAAGATGTGGAACTTGACAGCATGGGCTATCTTTATGCCACCTTGCCAGCCAACACTGACAAGCCTGTCCCCACCATCGGCTTCATTGCCCACATGGACACAAGCCCTGACGCTTCAGGGAAAGACGTGAAGCCACGTATCATCGAGAAATATGACGGAGGTGACATCATCCTCTCAGAAGGTATCATGACATCCCCGACTAAGTTTCCCGAGTTACAGAACCACATCGGTGAAGATCTGATCGTGACAGATGGCACCACCCTACTCGGAGCCGATGACAAAGCGGGAATTGCTGAAATCGTACAGGCGATGGTCTATCTTCAGCAGCATCCTGAAATCAAACATGGAAAAATCCGCATGGGTTTCAACCCTGACGAGGAAATCGGTTTCGGCGCTCATCACTTTGATGTAGAAAAGTTTGGCTGTGATTTCGCCTACACCATGGACGGCAGCGAAGTGGGTGAAATCGAGTTTGAGAACTTTAATGCAGCCTCTGCCAAGATTACCATCAACGGATGCTCTGTCCATCCTGGTTACGCTAAAGGCAAAATGATAAATGCGGCTCGCATTGCAGCAGAATTGGTCAGTATGTTACCTGCTGATGAAACTCCTGAAGCCACAGAAGGGTATGAGGGTTTCTTCCATCTCACCCATATCAGTGGAACAGTGGAGACAGCACAACTATCCTTCATCATTCGCGACCATGACCGAGAATATTTTGAAAGTCGAAAGACTGAGATGATGGATGTGGTGGAAGCCATCAATGAGAAATACAGTAATGTGGCCACTTTAGAACTAAAAGACCAATACTATAATATGCGGGAAATGGTCGAGCCGAAGATGTACATCATCGACATCGCCAAACAGGCTATGACCGAAGCTGGTATCGTCCCCAAAATCAAAGCCATACGTGGTGGTACTGATGGAGCCCAACTCTCGTTCAAAGGTCTCCCCTGCCCTAACCTCTTTGCGGGCGGCCTAAACTTCCATGGACCTCACGAGTTTCTCCCTATCCAAAGTATGGAACGTGCCATGCACACCATCGTCAACATCTGCCGAATTGTTACAGATGCAACATGTTACGTACCACGCCCCAAACAATAAAAAGAACGATGTAAATGCGGGCAAGGATAGGATGTTCGGCTGCACGGATAAAAGCTTCTCCTGCTGGAATCCTCTTCAACACCTCAGCTACTAACAGAACGAGCAGATATGGGATGCTGATGATGAAGAAATAGTTGTACGACAAAGCTTCCATGAACCGTCCATGTAACAAAGCATGGGCTGCACGTTGTATGCCACATGCAGGACAGTTCCAACCTGTCAACAGGCGGAAGGGACACTTCGGCATCCAAACATACTGGGTGGGGTCGAAGAAAGTATAGATAATTACGCCTCCGACCACCAGCAGAAGTATCAGCAAAAGCCAAATGGAAGTTTTCTTGGGTTTAGTTGAATGCACCGTTCATGGAACCCAGAGAAGCAATCATAGCACCTCCGTAGATAAGGAGATAAATAATCGAAATGACAATAGATCCAACGGCACCGACAATCGCCCAAGTACGGGCACTCTTGGCTGCAGAAAGGGCTCCTGCATAATCACCTGCATAGTAGAGATTATCTACTTTCGATGCATAGATGATGGAAACAATACCCAAAGGCAAGCAACAAAAAACAGTAGTCAGCACGGCCAATACCATATTGTTACCTGGCTTCGGCATGGAAGGTTGAGATGTTCCAGCCGAGTTGGTCTGCACATATACTACTGATTGAGGAGCTTGCTGAGAAGCATAAGCTGGTGAAGGTGAAGGTGCAGCAGCAGGGAAGAAAGGCTTCAGTTCTGGTACCTGGCCAGCTGGTACCCATTGTGGCATCCCTTGTGCCCATACCATCGTGGTGGCATTCACACCATAAGCGGATAACTGACTGGCATCCACTGGTCCCTTTTGTTCATTTTGCGGGGTGAGATAATAGTATTGTCCCATAATGTCAAATGATTTAGATGTTACGTTGCGGTTGCAAATATAGATAAAAAAGATGAAACAGCATCATCTTTCTTTATTTTTTTACATAATGGGGACAATCAACGTATCACCCCACCCTCATTTCAGTTTTCCTGAAGCTTTTAAGAGTCGTACATATGCCAACTTCATTTGACAACGAGCAGTGACCAAATCAGCACTGCACTGCTGCCAATGGGCTTGTGTTTCAAGATATTCAGAAAGGGGTTCGAAACCCACTTCATATTGCTGTTTGGAGAGGCGCATATTTTCCGCAGCTTGTTCAAGAGCTGACTGGCATAGATTGACTTCTGTCCGGGCTTCTTCATATATATTCTGGCTTTGTGCCCATTCCAGTTGCATTTGTTCATCAAGGTCTTGTTGTTCCAACTGAGCAATCTGGTAAGCAGCCTTAGCTGAACGGACTTTGTTGGTTCCTGCTCCAAAGAGGTCGATGGGCATCTTCACCACCACTCCCACGGAAGCCGCACCATTATTCAGCAATTTCTTGCCAGCCAATTCACCACCATTGGCATAAGAATAGGTAGCTCCGACAGCCACATTGGGCAGATAATCACTTTTAGTCAATTTCACTTGCTGGCGCGCCAATTCAGTCTTGTTATCGAGAATGATATGCTCCGGGCGAATGCCCATCTCAGAAGGGGCTGTGCCCTCCTGGGGAAGATCGGTTTTAACTATATCCACTTCGCTGGTGAGGGGAAGTCCAATAATATGGCAAAGATTCATCAGTGCCAAACGATAACCATTATCCGCTTTTTGAATGGAGAGTGCTGCCTCATTCTGTTTCACCTGCACTTTCATAATATCATTTCGTGTACTCATGCCATGACGAAACGCACCTTCTACATTCTTCTTCAACTCATCAAGCAGTGTTTTGTAGGATCGTGCCACATCGCCAAGTTCCTTCGCTTTCACAGCCTGATAGTATGCTTCATGTGTTTTCACGATGATTTCCAATTCCGTCAGACGGATGTTCTCATTCGCCATACGAACACCTAACTTAGACATCTCATAAGCTGTAGAAATCTTTCCACCAGTATAAAGAGGTTCCATCACAAAAATGCCACCCACAAACATATTCTTAAGTTTCCACTTCATCGTCTTCGTGGGGAAATCAGCATACTGATTGAGTGCATAACTACCATCCGCATTCATGGTGACATTAGGCATAAACGTTCCTGCCGACTCTACATAATTATATATAGGAAGATGACCACCCTCTATGGAGAGTTCCCCCTTGGCTGACGTATAGAAGTCAAGTGCCATCAAATTAACTTGTGGATAGAAGTTCGCCTTGTAGGATTTCATGTCAAAAGTCGTCTGATCCAACTTCAATTTGGCAGACGAAAGGGACTTGTTGTGTTCAAGCGCCTTGCCAATACACTCATCAAGGGTGAGTGTCTGGGCGATAGACACTGCGGGAATACCGAAGAACACGAACACAAAAAGAATAGGAATGAGTATCTTTTTCATTTTCATTTCACTTTGAAGAACATGGCGTATAGCACAGGAATGAAGATAAGGGTGATGAGTGTGCCCATAAAGAGCCCCCCCATGATAGTCACAGCCAAAGACCCGAACATTGAGTCGGGCACAAGCGGAATCATACCCAAAATCGTAGTGAGGCTCGCCATCATCACCGGACGCAGACGAGACTTAGAACTTTGGATAAGAGCGACACGTGGTTCAATGCCTTGCGATATTTCCAACGTGATCTCATCCATCAAGACAATACCATTCTTTATCATCATACCAATCAGTCCCAACACACCCACAATTGCAACAAATCCAAAGGGTTTTCCTGTCAGCATCACCACTGGAATAACACCAATAATTACCAACGGAATACAACAAAAGATGATGGCAGGCTTCTTGTAATCCTTAAAGAGCATGATTAATATGAGTAGCATGATAACGATGCAAATGGGGAAGCCATTGAAGAGGTATTTCATCGATTGGTCTGAAGCCTTCTTCTCACCTTCCCATGTAAGAGAATAGCCTTCGGGCAATTGTATCTGCTCAATATCCTCGGCAATCGCTTGACGCGCCTCTTCTGTGCCCACACCAGGACAAGGAGAACACTGCATGCGTTGGGAACGCTGTCCATCGTTACGCACAACCACTGGCTCTTCCCACTTGATGTCGAGTCCATGCGACACTTGCTTGAGTGGTGTTGTCTGAATGAGATTTTCGATGACTTCTTCACGAGTCACAGTACCCGTCATCAGCTTCTGCATAGTGGAACGATTCAAGAATTGACCGACATTCGGAATAATACCAAACACACGGGCATTTTCCAGATTCTCCACATTATTGCCTTCTGCATCTGTACATTTTACATAGATGTTTTCAGGATTGATGCCATCATAAAAAGTACCAATGGGAACACCCCCTGTATAAGCCATCATGGAGAGTGCCACATCACTACGAGTTAGTCCACTGTTGCGGGCTGAAGCCTGATCATAGTCGATACTAAGCACAGGCACTTTCGGTTCCCAATCGGACGTGGCGAGATACACTTTGTCCGACGCTTCGACAATAGCACGAGCCGAATCCACTAACTGATGCAGTACTGCTGGGTCAGGGCCGCTAAAACATGCCTCGATGGGATATTTCTTGAACATCAAATTGTATCGTTTGAATTTGACATAAGCATCGGGATAAGCCTCACAGATTTCCTTCTGCAAGGCATCAATATTTTTTACCAATGCAGAAGGAGATATGAAGTCGATAATCAGTTCACCATATGCCAATGAAGGCGTGGCAATGGAACGCACCAAATTGTATCGTGAGGGAGTACCACCTATAGAGGTAGTCACATGGGTGATATAGTCATGTTTCATCAATCGCTGACGAATCTCTTCCAAATCACGCTTCGTTTCAGTGGAGTTATAGCCCTCAGGCAATTTATACTCCATATAGAGTTGATCGTACTCCATATCAGGGAAGAAGGCCTGATCAACAAACTTATAACAAAAAGCACTAAATGCCAACAATACAATCGCACCGATGATAGTGGTTTTGCGATGTTTCAGACCAAAGACCAGCACCTTCTCCAGCACATCGTATGACTTGCCCTGATAGAGCGCCTCGCTTTGTTCTGCTTCCGACACCTCAAACTTCTTAAACATACGCTGACTCATCACAGGCACGTGCACCAAAGCCAAAATCCAACTGAGCAACAGACTGACGGCTATAACAATGAAGAGATCACGCACATACACACCGGCTGTATCAGGACTCATGAAAATGGGCAGAAATGCTAAAATGGCAATAAGAGTGGCTCCCAACAGAGGCATGGCAGTTTTCTGACCAATGGACGTGAGTGCTTCCATCCGTGGTTTACCTTGTTTCATATCCACCAAAATACCATCGACAATCACAATAGCGTTATCGACGAGCATGCCCATAGCCAAAATGAAACTGGCTAACGATACACGTTGCAAAGTTCCATCAAACCCCTTCAATATGAGGAAAGAACCGAACACAATGACTACCAGGCTTGAGCCAATGATGTAACCGCTCCTCCACCCCATGAAGAACACCAACAAAAGTACAACAATGGCAACAGACTCAATCAAATTGATGAGGAAAGTGTTGAGGGCTGTACTCACACGTTCTGGCTGGAAGAAAACCTTTTCACATTCGATACCTGCAGGAAAACGACGCTCAATCCTCTTCACGGCTTTCTCGACTTTGGCACCCACTTTCAAAATATCATAATCGGCCGAGCATGCAATGCTAATGCCTAACGCCTGTGTCCCGTCATACATCATCTGATTGCGTGTGGTTGCCTCATAAGTCTTCACCACCGTAGCAATATCCTTGATGCGCAATTGGTCATCATCATGTCCTTGAATGAGCATATTGGCGATGTCATCCACATTGTTAAATTTATCATCAACAGTCACACGAATACGACGATCACCATTATCATAGTAGCCAGCATAACTCGTTTTATTCTGATTGTTGAGCGTCTGGATAATCTCCGTGGGCAACACACCAAGATTGGCCATCTTATCCTCACGCAATTCTATATTGATACACTGGTTACGCTTGCCATAAATCTCAACACGGCTCACCCCATCTATCTCACTAACGGCACGCTTAATCAGTTCGGCATAGTCGTTCAATTCCTTGTCGCTCTGTCCATCACCTTTCAGGGCGTAAAACATTCCATACACATCACCAAAATCGTCCCTTACCTGTGAAGGTGAGACCCCCGAAGGTAATTTGCTTTGAGTGTTGGCCACCTTGCGGCGTAACATATCCCATTCCTGTTCTACATTCTCATTAGGCACCGTTGTGAGAAGTTCTACCGTAATGAGGCTCAAATCCGCATAACTCGATGACTGAATATTATTGATAGTAGTCATCTCACGAATGCTCTTCTCCAAGGGATCGGTCACCTCCAACTCCACTTGATGTGCCGAGGCACCAGGATAGGTGGTGATGACCATCGCTTGCTTCACCTTGATGGCAGGATCTTCCAACTTCGACATAGAACTATATGCCATAAGACCTCCCACCACCAGAATAGCTATCAGAAAGTTGATGAGTTTGCTATTATCTAAGGCCCATTTACTGAAATTCATATCATTATCCAGTTATTAGGTTTTTCGTTATTGCGCTTTTCCCTAAAGCAGCCCTCCGACATTGGAGGCTGATGGCTTTTCCATTAAACGCACTTTTTGTCCGTCCTTAATATGATGAACGCCTGATACCACTACCATATCGCCAGATTTCAAACCTTCTTCCACCAACATCGTCCCATCACGGTTCACAGTTGTCACTGTCACTGGGCACGATTTCACAACACCCGACTTCGTGTCATAGACAAAGACCTGTGCCTTTCCTTTCTCATTCAGTACGGCAGACGAAGGTACACTGATAATACCAGCCGCTTCGTTGTCCGACACTTCCGCATACACCATCGTGGTCATGCCAGGAGTGATTTTCTTATGATCTATTTCGCCTGTGAATTTCAAACGAACGGCATAGAGTTGGGATGTATTCGCTTCTTGGCTGACACGTGTAACGGCCAAAGGGAATGTTTCATTTCCTGTCACATCAAACCGACAACTAAAGCCAGTAAACTTGTCTATATGGGCAAAGTCTGAAGCGCTGATTTTGATTTCCACTTCTGTGTCACCACTGCCAAACACACTCACCACAGGCATACCTGCAGACACTGTCTCACCGCTTTCGTGAAACTTCGTCTGCACATATCCGCTGATGGTACTTCTCAACCGGGTATCAGCCAACTGATTGCGATGATTAGCCAACTTCTGTGTGATTTGCTGCAATCCATAGCGAGCTTTATCATTGTTGCTTGCTGTAGTGTTACCTTCCGCATATAGTGCCATCACACGTTCTGCGTCAGCTTTTACCTGCTCATATTCCGCTTGGGTGGCAGCCAACTGCACTTGATAGTCACGAGCATCCATCACAGCCACTACTTGTCCCTGACGCACATAATCGCCCTCCTTCACCAGCACACGCTCAATCTGACCTGCAACACGGAATGCCAGATTCACTTCTGAAGCCGATTTCGTTTTACCCGTAAAGGTGGTAGCATCCACTTCACCAACGCCTTTCACTGTCGTCACATCAACTATGGGTGACTCGTCCTGAGGCGACTCTTTCTGACCACATGAAGCCATACTCGCTACAATACCCCATGATAGGATCATACAATAACTTATTTTCTTCATCTTTATTTCTTATGAAAAGATAACATATCGAGTGCAAAGTTAAGGCAATCTTTTGAAACTTAGATAGTGTAAAATTAGACTCTTTTGTCCCAAAAGTACGTTTCAATGAAGAAAAATTCGCTTTTTTGTTGGATAGTTGGTCAAAAAGTCGTTATTTTGTACTCAAATTATTATAAAGATGAGAGAAGAAAGAGTAAGTATCCTCGAACTAGAAGGCGGCGAGGTAAACATTCTTAATGCCGAGAAAGAAAGTGTGAAACTGACTAAAACTGGATTGTTTTTGTGCAAGGCTGGAAGTGTAACCCTATCGATTGACGATATTGAATACCATATGCACAAGAACTCCATCATTGTCTATTTTTCATACAGTTCACTGCACATCATTAGCCATACATCCAATCTGAGGGGGACCCTAATTGGTGCCAATCTGGAGACAATCCAGCCAATGCTTTATAATGTGTCAAATTTCAATGCATTGTTTATCATCAAACAGGCACCCTATCAAGCGATTTCTGATACACAATTTAAGGCATTAAATCAACATATCACCTTGCTCAAAGATATTGCAGCTAAGGTAGAGGCAGAACACGCAGACACGACTATCCATCGTAATCAGCCAATCATAGAGATTGCCCGCAAGCAGGCTGAATTGCTCAGTTATTCGCTCATGCTGGAAGTACTACAATGTTATACAAATGTCACACCAAACGGTAGAGCATTTTCACGTAAAGACGAGGTGCTACAAAAATTTGTCACACAACTCTACCGCAGCTACCGTACTCAACATGAAGTCCGTTATTATGCTGAACAACAATTCCTTACCACCCGCTATTTCAGCAGCATCATAAAAGAGTGTTCCGGTAAGTCTCCTACACAGTGGATTGCCACAGCGCTCTTGGTCGAAGCACGTAACCTGCTGTCCCATACCAATATGACCATCAAAGAAATTTCCGATGCATTGGCTTTTCCTAACCAAAGTTACTTTGGTAAATGGTTCAAGAACCTCACCACACTCAGCCCCCTCGATTTTCGCAAGGGATTGCCAGAGAAGAATAGGGAAGACAGCAATTTCATCGATGTAGTGAAACGAGGCATCAACCATACTGGATTTTCTTAAAAACTAATAAGAAATATTTGTCGTATGGAAAATAATCGCTAATTTTGTAGCGATTTTGATAAATGGACGAAAAGACATGGACGAGAAAACTATACAACAAGTAAAGCAACGGTATGGCATCGTGGGAAACTATGAGGGGCTGAACCGAAGCATTGACATTGCCATTCAGGTAGCACCGACAGAATTGTCTGTACTCATTTATGGTGAGAGCGGTGTGGGAAAAGAGGTGCTGCCGAAGGTCATCCACGACCATTCGACACGGAAACACAATAAGTATTTTGCCATCAACTGTGGTGCTTTACCAGAAGGAACAATTGATTCTGAATTGTTCGGACATAAGAAAGGAGCTTTTACCAGTGCCTTGGATGACCGAGAGGGGTATTTCAGTGTTGCGAATAAGGGAACTCTGTTTTTGGATGAAGTAGGAGAACTGCCTCTAACAACTCAAGCACGTTTGTTACGTGTATTGGAGACTGGTGAATATATCCGTGTGGGTGAAAGTGAAGTGCGGAAGACTGACGTAAGAATCGTAGCCGCCACCAACGTTAACATGCAAAAGGCTATTCGTGAAGGAAAGTTCAGGGAAGACTTGTATTATCGCCTGAACACCATCCCCATCAGCATGCCCCCACTGAGAGAACGAGGAAGAGACATCGAGCTGTTGTTCAGGAAGTTTGCCTACGACATCTCACAGAAATACCATATCGAACCCGTACGACTGACAGAAGATGCGCGCGTACTTCTTTTAAATTATAAATGGCCAGGTAATATCCGTCAGATGCGTAACCTTGTGGAGCAAATCAGCATTATCAGCCAAGAGAGGGAGATCACACCTGAGATTCTGAGAAGTTATGGCGTGACAGACGATTCATTAGGCGAAACAAGTTTGGTGCTGCATGGGGCAAACCGAATGGAGCACGCCATTGAAACGCACACTTACGAGAAGGAACGCGACATGTTATTCCAACTGTTATCAAGTATCGGCAAGGAGGTAAAGGATCTAAAAGAACTGGTGCATAGGAACATGGATGACATGCAGAACGTTACACCCAATCTTTATGGATTATATGAGAAAGAAGATGATTTGGGTGCTCCTGTTTCATATGAGGGTTCATCGGTCATTCAGCAATCGCAGCCTTATATTGTGCACAAGCAACCATATCATCCACAGGGAAATATACAATATCCGAGCCATAACATTCAAGAAGTGGACATTGAGCCTATTGAAGAGGCACCATTGTCAAACAAGGAACTGATGAAGAAGAATATCATCGATTCGTTAAAACGCAACAATGGCAATCGTAAGAAGACGGCAATGGAACTGGATATCTCTGAGCGGACTTTGTATAGGAAAATCAAAGACTACGGACTGGAGATTTAGAGTAAAATGAAAAGATTCACCATTATATTAGGACTTTTACTATTGGGAGTACTGTCTGCATGCACTGTGAGTTATAAATTTACGGGCACAAGTATTGATTACACCCAAACCAAAAGCATCAGTTTAGATAAATTTCCAATCCGTGCCAACTACGTATGGAGTCCCATGGAGTCTATGTTCTATAACTCACTTAGCGATCTCTATGCACAGAAAACTAAGTTGAAAGTACTGAAGCGCGATGGTGACTTACAATTAGCTGGCGAAATTGTCGAGTACAGCCAAACCAACAAGAGTGTAGGTTCGGATGGATACTCGGCACAAGTACAGTTGAAAATTGTTGTAAATGTACGATTCGTCAATACAAAAAAACATGAGGATGACTTCGAACAGCGCTTCAGTGCAACAACAGAATACGATTCATCCAAGCAATTGGCATCCGTACAGGAAGAATTGGTACAAGAGATGATTGATGACATCATCGACCAAATATTCAATGCAACGGTATCTAAATGGTAAATAGATAATTAAAGTAATCCGCTTATAACAAGATGATGAATATAAGAGAACTATTGGAAGACCCCTCGAAACTCAACGTGGAGACCCTGCCCGAATTGAAAGCACTGGTGGAGAAATACCCATTCTTCCAAGTGGCACGTCTGCTCTACATCTCCAACCTGTACAAATTACATTCACAGGATTTTGGGGCCGAATTAAGAAAGGCGAGTTCCTTCGTTCCTGACCGCACTGCTCTCTTTACATTGACAGAGGGGGACAACTACACCCTACAGACCCACAGTAACAACATCAATATAGAAACAGAAGAAGAAGGTACCAGAACGCTCTCTCTCATTGACCGTTTCCTGAACGAAGGCGGTATTGAAACTGATGAAGATTATGGTCCAGAAAGAGAACAACCTTCAGTGATTGACCTAACCAAAGATTATGCCTCCTACTTGATGCAACAAGATGCACATACATCCGAAGCGCAAGTAGAGGAGTGTGAAGATTTTCCAAAACTGAAGGGTGCAGACTTAATTGACAATTTCATTGAGGAGACCAAAGGGAAGCAACGCGTGGACATCCCCAACATAGATGATGGTGAGTTCTCCTCACCTGAATTTTCTGTGGAAGAAGAGGAGATTTATACAGAAAGTATGGTCAACATCTATATAAAACAGGGCAGATATCAGCAGGCTTTAGAAATATTACGCAAAATTTCTTTGAATAATCCAAAAAAAAGTTCTAACTTTGCAGCGCAAATTTATCTGCTAGAAGCGCTCTTGAAAGAAAGCAAGTGATTCTCAGCCGTAAAATTGGGCACAAACAATAAGCAAATCAACAAAAATTATAAACTAAAAATGTATCCATTAATTATCGTACTCGTCATTCTCGCATCTATTCTGATGTGTGGAATTGTTCTTATTCAGGAATCAAAAGGTGGTGGTCTCGCATCGAGTTTTGCCTCTTCAAATCAAATTATGGGTGTTCGCAAGACAACCGACTTCCTCGAGAAAGCCACTTGGGGATTAGCTATAGCAATGGTGGTGCTCAGCATTGTTTCAGCAGCCTTTGTCACAAAAGGCACAGTGGAAGAGGCGCCTATCAACATCACCACTCCTGCCCAGCCAACTGATGCAGAAAATGTTCCGACATTCCCTGCAACTGGTACACAAACTCCTGCTAAATAAGTATAAGAACGAACACAAGAAAAGATGGAGTCGCATGGTTTTCCATGTGACTCCTTTTTGTGGACATTTCGGACATTATTCGCAACCATTTGGTTCAAATAAGGGTCAAATTAAGTCTTTAATGGTTTATTTGGTGGAAAAAAATGGTTTTTGGGCAGAAAAACGTTCAAAAATTACTGATATTAGGAAAATAAGCGCTATCTTTGTCACATGATTCCATTAGTGAGACATATCGAATTATTGCTGCTCGAACATGACTGTGTCATCGTGCCTGGACTTGGTGGATTTATTGCCAACCATGCTGACGCACAATATACAGGAAGCGACGAGCAATTATTTTTTCCGCCTTATCGAACGATAGGCTTCAATCAGCAGTTACAAATGAACGATGGTCTGCTGGTGCAGTCGTACATGAATGCTTATGACACCTCCTACCCTGCTGCCAATCTGCAGATGGAAAAGGATTTGGAAAAGATGATGTACGAATTGGAAATGAAAGGCGAATATGAGTTGGAAAATCTCGGCACACTCAAAAAAGGACTCAATCAAAACATCACTTTCACGGCACAAGAAACAGGTGCGCTCACTCCTTCTCTCTACGGTCTCTATTCTTATGAAATCAAGTCGTTGAAGCACGTCATCAAGGAGAAAGAAATCCAACACACATTGCAAGCTGCTGCCAATATGCACATTGCCAACAATGATGCTTCTGTACAGGAGACAGAGAACACCAGCAAACGGAAGGATGTCGTCATCCACCTCAATCGCCGTTGGCTTGATCTCAGCATTTCTGCAGCCGCTGCTGTATTGTTGTTCTTCTGCTTCTCCTACTTAGCCATGAAGGGGGTGAACAACGGATCTGACACTTTAGTTGCCTCATTTCCAACAATAGAGAAAACATCCAGTACAAACAACAAAACAACAGTCAAATCCACTGCTGTAACAAAAACAGAAAGCACCCCTGCCTATACGCAAACAAAGCCAGAAAGGGGCGATAATCCAAGGTCTGTTAAAGCAGAGACGACTACACCAGCGAATAAGAATGCATATACGATTGTCCTAGCCACTTATGTGAGCCAAGACAATGCGGAACGCTATATCAAAACCCTCGCTAAAGATGGTTTTGACCAAGCTCGTTACGTAAAGAATGGCAAGGTCAGCCGTATCCTCTACTCCAACTACACGGACGAAGCAGCAGCACAGCAAGCACTCATATCACTTCGTCAACAAAGTTCCGAGTTTGCTGAAGCATGGATTCTTGAACTCTAAACAATCATCACTCACAACAAAAAACTTCACGCTAAACAAAACGAAAGAAGAGGCGCATGAAAAGAGTTAGATGTCCGAAGTGCGACAACTACATCGTCTTTGACGAGACAAAATACTCTGACGGTCAATCCTTGGTCTTTGTGTGCGAGCACTGTAAGAAAGAATTTGGCATTCGTATCGGGAGATCAAAATTGTCCGACAAACATGAAGAGAAAACCCTTGACGAACATGCCTACAACGAGGATTATGGAAGCATCGTAGTGGTGGAAAACCGATTTGCATTCAAACAAGTCATACCTTTAGATTTGGGCGATAATGAATTCGGAAGATACGTACGAGGCACCAACATTAACAAACCTATTGAGACGCGTGACCCCAGTATTGACACATTCCATTGTGTTATCACTGTGAAAAAGAATAAACAAGGGAAACTACAATATATCCTGCGTGACGCTCCTAGCGATACAGGCACTTTCTATATGAACGACATCTTGCGCGATGTTGATCGCATCAATCTTGAAGACGGTGCCATCATCACCATCGGAGCCACCACATTAATTCTACGTGCAGCACAAAACAATGCATAAGTGAACTGCACCAAACGACATATAAACTAATGATACTAAAAGGCGATCTAATTACAAAAGCAGATGCACAAAGCTTTTTCTTCTCATCGTATGAGGGGAAATACACCATCATGGACAACCTTGATGAGAAAGGCGATCCCATCATCCATGCTCGTGATGAGATTTACAATTCTGAATATGTCTATGTTACGGTTGTACTACGTGGCACCCTCAACATGATTGTTGGTGGTACACCTATTGAGATGAAAGCCAATGAATACCTTGCTGTCATGCCTTGCATGAGCGTGATCGTCAAGGAATCCCGATGCATTTGTTTTTCGTTCCTCACCAGCAGTAACTTGATGGCAGATATCTACAAACGCACCAACGTGCACACCAAACTCCATTATCATGCATTCAAGTTCCGTCACCTCCGCTTCACTCCAGAGACAATTGCTGTACTGCTCGATTGCTACAAGCGAATGAAACGTGAACACATGCAAGAAGAATATCCCATGAAGGAACTAGTTTTGCGCGCTTACTTGGCAGCCTATGTTGCCAAACTTTTCTCCAGTTTAGATGATGCAGAGCTTGTCAGATACGTGAAGAACAGCCGTCAATACAAGTTCTTCAACGAGTTTCTTAATCTCCTCAATGACAACCACAAGAAAGAACGCTCCGTGCAGTTCTATGCTGACAAACTCCACATCACGCCCAAGTATCTGTCCACCATTGTCAACAAATACACTGGTTTGACTGCGTCGCAAGCCATTGACCAGTACATCGTTTTTGCTATTAAGCAGACGCTTTATAACAACGAACAAAATATCAAGAAAGTCAGCGAGGAATACAATTTCCAGAGCCAAAGTTTCTTCGGGCGTTATTTCAAACGTATCACAGGTTTCTCACCTAATGCTTATCTCAAGCAGAACAACATCAGGTCCATCAATTTTATACAACAGAAAAAGGAGAATTAAGCCATGTCCTATTCATTATCATCTCAGCCCATGCGCAATGCCCCCCGATTCGTAGAATACGTGGACATTTTCTCACGCGAAGATATCATCCCTTCTGCGGGAATTAAAGATAGTTTACTTCTATTCGATACGTTCAACAATATCAATCCGCTTGAACAGCTCAACAACGCGGCGCCCACAAAAATCTACCAGCGTGTCAGTTTCTACCTGATTGAAGGAGAATGTATTTTCGACATCAACGGCAAGCAAATGACCATCACTCCAAACACGGCCGTAGCCATCATGCCTGAGAACACGCTCAAAATCAAGTTTGTCAGTCCTTCTGTACAATACTATATGGTTGTCACCTACCCCAAGGTGTCCAACCAGATCTTCCGCGAGACAGGTTTCACCTACAGCAATGCACGCCTTTCTCTCCGCCACTTCATCTCTCAGATGAGTACTCAGCAGGTGCGAGACACACTCCGTATATACACTGACATCAAGCGTGACATCCTTGGTCCTGACTATGAGTTCAAGAACGAGTATCTCCGTTGCCTCCTTAATGCCTTGATGGTCAAGAACATTAACATCTATCAGTTCGACCCCATGCCTCTAGAGGGTGACAGCAATTCACGTCAATACGACGTCTATTGCAAGTTTTTGAGCCTACTCAACAAATATGCTATCGAGCACCGCACTGTGCAGTTTTATGCCAAGACACTTGATATTTCCAGCAAGTACCTCTCTTTTGTCTGCACCAGTTACAGCAAGAAGAATGCCTCTTCATGGATTGACGAAGCCGTTGTCCAGAAAGCCAAGGCAATGATGCTTGTTCACCATTATTCCCTCTTCGAGACCAGCGAAGCCCTCCACTTCTCCACCGTGAGTAGTTTCAGTCGCTACTTCAAGCGCGTCACGGGCCAAACTCCTAAAGAATTTGTCAAGAAGAGCCGTTCCTGAAAATTATAATTTATGCGACTTATTCCATTGTACACTTGGACTAAAGGGCTTCACTCTATGAAGCTCTCCAGAACCAATTTCCAGAAGCAACCATGGGCCAGCGGTGTTACTTTGCTTGTATGCGTCATCATTGCTATGCTCTTAGCTAACTTGCCCGCCACAGCCCATTTCTACCACGAAGTGCTTGAGACCAATCTCAGCATGACCATCTCCAATGAGGCGTTCACCATCAGTTTCCCCCAAGACATGACCGTTGAGAAGTTCATCAACGACATCCTTATGGTCATTTTCTTCTTCACAGTCGGATTAGAAATTAAGCGCGAGGTGGTATGCGGTGAACTTTCCAGTGTAAAAAAAGCCCTTCTGCCCGTCATTGCGGCTGCTGGAGGAATGGCATTTCCAGCCTTGATATACATCTTATTTAATGTGGGCACTAGTACAGCAGGTGGTTGGGGAATCCCAACTGCTACCGACATCGCCTTTGCCGTGGGCATCATGTCCATTTTGGGCAACCGTGTACCCGTATCCTTAAAGATATTTCTTACGGCCCTTGCTATTGCAGATGATCTTGGTGCCATCCTGGTTGTAGCACTTTTCTATGGTGGCGACATCAATCTGCCACTGCTACTCATTGCTATTGCACTTGTCATCGGTATTCGAATTATGAATCGTTTGGGCGAGAAGCGCATGATATTCTACCTCATCCCTGCCATCATCGTGTGGTTCCTCTTCTACTACTCTGGCATCCATTCCACCATGTCGGGTGTCGTGATGGCCTTTATGATTCCAATGGATGCTCGCTTCAACCGTTCTTATCTGGACCGCAGCAATCGCAAATATTTCACTCGCATCGCTCACTATGACCATGACGATTTGGAGGACGACACCCCCTTCCCCAATGGCCTTCAGCGTCATTGCCTACGCCGCATAAGTTACATCACCAACAACTCCATCGGCATGTCTTATCGTCTAGAGCATGCCCTTAACCCATGGGTCAATTTCCTCATCATGCCTATCTTTGCATTGGCTAACGCAGGTGTGGTCATTCCTGATATCAGTTTCTTCAACATTTTTCAGGCTCTTCCGCTAGAGGATGTCGGTTTCGTTGGCATGGGTATCTTCTTCGGTCTATTACTTGGCAAACCGATTGGTATCACGCTGGCCTCCTTCATCGCCATCAAGTGCAAGGTGGGTGCTATGCCAGAAGGCGCTACGTGGAAAATGCTTTTCGCCGTAGCTTGTTTGGGTGGTATCGGCTTCACTATGGCCATTTTCGTTGATACCCTTTCGTTTGGCGAACTCTCCCCTGAATCCACAGAGATGCTCCGCTCCTCTGGTAAGATTGCAGTCCTGTTGGGTTCCCTCTGTGCTGGCATTCTCGGCTCACTTCTCATCAGCCTTTTCTACAAGATAGAAAATTCGAATACAAAGAAGTGAAACAGAGGTGTTAGAATAAAGGCAGGGTAAGAATGAAACGGGCCCCCTTCTTGTAAGTACTGTCAAATTCAAAGGTACCGCCCATCAATTCAGCACCTCGACGAATAAGAGTGAGTCCTATACCCAATCCTTCACTGTAGTAATCGAGTTTAAGAAACGGGATAAAGATGTGTTGGACATCTTCGTCGGAAATGCCAATGCCTGTGTCGGTTACGATAAAATTAACAAAATGTTCATCTTTCAATCGACATTCCAATGTGATACTACCTTGTTTGGTAAACTGATTGGCGTTAGCCAACATCTGTCCCAACATCTTCGGTAACGCGTCAGAGATGGCAGGAACCGTCAGAGAATCAGGTACTGAAGTTTTAAATTTCAGCTTTACCGTATCTGGACATTTAATCCTAACTTTACCAACAACCTGACGACAAAGGTCATTGCAAGCAAATCTGACATCCTTAGGCACACTCGTCGTGTTCTCGAGGAATGCAGCCGTAAGCAACTTATCGATAATACCTTTAATATTCTCAGAATTCTCTTGCATCGCATCCATAATCGTCTCCATCTCCTCTTCGGGAATAGACTGATGTCCCATGCGGAGCACTTGTGAGAATCCTATAATGATGTTGAGCGGTGTGCGCACTTGATGTGTGATGTCCTGCATGAAAGCAATCTTTTTCTCAAGCGCCTCCTGCACTTGTTTGTTGGCTACCACCAAATCATTATTACGTTTCTCTATCTCGTCGTTTACTTGCTGGATTTCATGGATATACCCAGAAATAGATTGCTGCATCGCGCTAAACATATTCTGCAATTGTCCAACAGGGTCAATACGGTTGCTGTGAGGTATTCGTTCATCAAAATTACCAGCTGCAATGTGACGAGCTTGAGTGGCGAGTTGATTGACAGGCTTGATAGCAACATCGATTATCTGATGACATATAAAGAGTAGCAAAAGAAGTCCAATCACGATGATAGCCAGCACGATGTAGAAAAGGCGGTTGTATCCATGGAAAATTTCATCCTCAGGATAGATAACAGCCATACTCCACCCCGCCTGAGAGAGTTGGCGATAGAATACATAACAATCTTCATCATTCAGTCGCAACTGTTCCATGCCTTCCTCACCATTCAGCATCGCATTGCCAAGAGATATCAGGTCTGCATCATAGTCTGGATCAGTATCAGAAAAGATCGTTTGAGTCACCAGTTTCTTCGTGTCGGGATGAATGATATAGGTTCCGTCACGACCCAGCACGATACAATAGGAACGCTGCGAAGGCATTTGCGATGAAATGGTTTCAGAAAGCCATGCCAGAGAGATATCGGTAGAGATAACACCTATGCACTGTCCATCATTGTTGATGAGTGGCATCGCATAAGAGGTAATCATTTCACGTATTTCTCCCTCTTCGTCATCTTCATAATTGTCAAAGAAAGGATCTACCCAACATGCAGCATTTTCCCGTTTGGGCAAGAGATACCATTCCATGTCAAAGTAACGATATTCATCACTACCCTCCTGCTCTGTCTCAATAACACCATTTTCTCGACAAGAATATATAGAATAGTATTTTCCTTTTTCCTTGAAAAAATAGGGTTCAAAGGAGATGGAACATCCGTTGAATGTAGGATTCTGCTCAATGATACGACGAGAATATATCTCGATCGAGTCGGGATTCAAATGCGTTCGCACCAACCAATCTGTATTGTTAGTGGCAATCTCCACTTCATTAAAGATTTCCGTCACTCTTAACGCTGTGTTGTTCAATACTTGAGAAGCCCTGCGCATGGCGTCTTCACGAACATAATAGCGCGACCTCATATAGAGGAATCCGATGGACACCACAAAGACAATCGCAGCAAAGAACACGATCAAAAGACCGATTCTTGTGGACAAGGAATGCCGTATGACAGTGATTGGATTCTTCATATCGTTGAGTTATTTTCGTTTGACGCTGCATTTGCAACATCCGATGCATCGAGAATTTGGTTGAGCAGCTTGGTAACCGTTTCCGTGTTTTCAAGCATACGGTCAACATGTTGAGCCATCTCTTTCTCTGAAAGATTTTTGTATTCACGCCGAATGAGGTCGTTCTCATCAGCTATGATATCTATAGGATGCACCATTTGTTCCGTCATATTGTTGATGACAGCCGTCTTCATACGGTCATCCTCCTTCGCCAGTTCAGTGGCTTTCATCAATTCATCGTTTCGTTCGGTCAATGTCTCTGTGGAGTGACGTATCTTATGGATGTAATCATTCAAAGACTTCTGCATTCGATAAAAACTATGCTGTAAAAGCCCTATCTCATCACGACGTTTGGTATCTGGAACATACACATTGAAGTCACCATCAGCCATCTTTTCAGCAGATATTCCCAATTTTTTAAGTGGTCGTAAGTTATATCGAATAATGAACACACAAAAGAATAGTAGCAAAAATACACCAACCATGGTAATGAATATCAGATTCTTTTGTAAACGATAATATGGTTCAAAAATGTCACTTTCAGGACAAACAATGGCAACACTCCATTCTGTATGTGTGATAGGTCGATAGAACACATAATAGTCTTCGCCATCACGACTGAGCACCTTATACCCACTTTCGCCTCCTATCATCGCCTTTCCCAATGCTTCCAATTCCTTATCGGGCTGTTCCAACGTCGGTGTGAAGATACTCTCGTAGAAGAGTTTTGTAGTATCCGGATGCACCAAGAATGTGCCACCTCGTCCCAACAAAACACTATATGAATTAGGGAAAGGCTGTGCCATCAAGATGGTGTTCGAGAACCATTTGACCGACAAGTCAACACACAAGATACCGACGGTCTTATCATCTTTATCATGAATGGGCTGGCTGAAAGAGGTGAGGTAATCCTCCACTTGAATTCCTCCCAGGCTTTCATCGCGATATGGCTCCACCCAGTAAGGTTTATTGAGCAGTTTGGCTGTGAGATACCAGTCCATATAATAATATTCATACTCATCATTTCCCTCCTGTTCCGTCTCGATGGAGTCACCGCCATTATACGAATAGGCTGAGAAATATTGCCCTTTTTCCATGTAATAATAAGGTTCAAAGGCAATGGAACAGCCATAGATATCTGGATTATTTTCGATGACCTTACGGCTAAAAGTGAACATAGAGTCGGGGGTGTCAATGTATTGCTCCACTAACCATTTCATGTTGTTGGCAGACACTTCCACATCGTGGAGCGTGTTTTCCACATTCAGCATCGTACCCTCCAACGTTTGTGCCGCCTTCTCCATCGCCTCCTCCCTCACAGCCAAACGCGAATAGTGAAACAAGACGCCTAATGATGTCACAAACAATAATGCCACACACGCCACAACCCAAATGCTGAGTCGGGCAGCCAAAGAGCCTCGTATGTAGTTGGCTATGTTCATTTTACATTCTTTTTCCTGGTTCCTTGCTCCACTTTCCCCATCAATTCTTGATAAGTCACCTCTCTATCTATCATACCAAAATCCATCATCAGGGCATTTGCCTTCTTCACCATATCTGGACGCACACGGAATTCACGCTTTCCCGAATCAGGATCCTTCTGCAAACGAAAAATCTCTTTCAGCATCAACCGCTGGATGACACGATTGGTCTGCACATGTCCCTCTCGAACGTATTTCATCACGATGTCCAACGTCTCCTCTGGATGTGATTCAGCCCATTCCCACCCTCTCTTGCTAGCTTCTGCAAAACGCTGCACCTGCTCACGGTGGGTTTCATAATAATCACGCTTCACATACACACCATTCTCCTGAATGTTATATCCATGATCCTTAAACCAATAAAGACCCTCCTTCTGTATTTCAAACCCTGCTTGCTGAAGGAGATAATATTCATTGTAACAAACTGCCGCCATCATGTCAACAGCACCAGATAGGAACAAATTAACGTTACCTGTGAAAAAGACCCACTCATAATTCGTCTGATACTTCTTGTTCATGATGAATGCCAGATAGTTGGGTTCTGACATATATACAGCGATGCGTTTATCCTTCTCTTTGAGTGGATTCTTGCCCCAACGTGAGATAATCACATAACTGCTGTTCATAGATGTCTGAAAAATGTTGACCAATGGCGTACCATTAGAGATGATATCAATAGCAGACATTAGAGAGAACATGCCAGCATCGCATTCGTCAGTTTCCAAACGATGATAGACCGAACCTGTCAACGAGGGATACTGGATGACCACATCAAGTCCTGCATCCTTGTAGAAGCCCTTTTCTTTTGCCACATAATATCCTGCAAACTCAGCCTGAGGTGTCCACAAGGTAGTGAACACAAACTTCTCAGCCCTTACCATACAAGAGCAGAACATCAGCAAGCCAAAGATAAGCATGCTGCCGTTGTGGCCTATCATCATGTTTCTCATTATATAGTTAGTCATCAATGTTTTCCATACCAATATATCCTCTCCACATTCTCATCCCTGAACTCTCACCCTCAACTCAACCCTATTCGCCGTCTTTCTTCTGCGCCTCTTCTCTGGTGGGGAAATGCCCCAACCATTTCATCTGTCGAAGGCACCACGACTGTCGGCGATACATGTAGTTGGTCGGTGATGCCGAATTCATTTTTAAAGGGTTTGGCAATGTAATCGCTATCATCGCACACTGGTTTCTTGTCAGGTCTTTGGCTTGGCAACCGAAATGCTCTTGTGCCACAGCCTCTGCACCATAAATGCCGTCACCCATTTCTATCGTATTCAGATAGACCTCCATAATGCGCTGTTTGTCCCACATAAACTCAATCAAGACCGTGAAGTAGGCTTCTACACCCTTGCGGAACCATGCCAACTTTCCAGAGGAGGCGGTTGGAAAGAGGAACACGTTTTTCGCCGTCTGCTGACTGATGGTGGAACCACCTCGGAAGCGTTCTCCCTCAGCACGTTCATCAAGCACTTTCTTAATGGCGTCCCAATCGAAGCCATTGTGAATGAGGAAATTCTGGTCTTCGCACGACATCACCGCAAGCGGTAAATCAGCCGACATTTCCTCGAGCGGCACCCATGAATGATGCCATCTTATCTTTTCGCCCCTGCTCACCTGTTCGTATGCCCGTATGAACATCAGGGGTGAGGTGTAAACAGGGATATATCGGAATAGTAACACAAGCAGGACACTTCCCGCCAATAAGACGATGAGCATCCACTTCACGATATTTCCCAATTTGGAAAAGAACTTCCCCATTGACTGTCGTCTTATTGAATGTTGCAGGTGCAAGACCTATGAATTCAGTCCTGCACCTGCCCTGTATGTGATTACTGCAAAGTACCTTCGTTAGCAGCGTTGATCATGGCCTCAGATGCATAAAGCAAAATCTCCACACGACGGTTCTGAGCCTTACCTTCCTTGGTTGAGTTGTCAGCCACAGGATTGTTCTCACCGAAACCAGTACTGCTCTTGATCTGAGTAGGAGCGGCACCCTGAGCCAACAGATAAGACTTCACAGCGTCAGCACGATCCTGGCTGAGCTTGATGTTCTTCTGGAAACTCTCCTCAACAGTAGAGCCCTTGAAACCAGTGTTGTCCGTATAGCCCTGAATAGCCACGTCGCAATCTGGATATGCTTTGAGGACGTTGTTAGTGAAATCCTTGAGGTTGCTCATAGCTGTTCCACTAAGCACTGATTTGCCAGAAGAGAACAGGATACCAGAGTCGAAGGTAACCTTCACTGCGTCAAGACCATTGGCATCTTTCACACCTTCCACCTGTGCATTCTGCACTTGTTGGGCAGCAGCCTTCATCTTGTCCATCTTCTTACCAATCAAGATACCTGCACCTGTACCCACTGCAGCACCAATTGCAGCACCAGCAAGCGTACCACCTGCATTTCTGCCAATCAGGTTACCAACCATAGCACCGATACCTGCACCAGCGCCACCGCCAATGAGACCACCCTTGGTAGTGTTGTTCATACCACATCCCGAAAGGATAAGGAGAGATGCCATTACAATGGCACCAAACTTAGAAATCTTCATAGTTTTGTCTGTTTTACTGATTAATATGAATAATTAAATAATGTGTACGATAATAAGTATCATCAAGTGCAAATATCGTAAATTTTGTTGATATATATTATCATTAAGACAAATAAAGTTTAAAAAAACTAATTTTTTCGCAAATTATCAGTAATTTTGTGGCTCGAAATGAATTTTCATGTATAAATTAGACAGATAAAAGACAAAATGGCAACAGAATTGAAAGACCTGACCAAGCGGTCAGAGGATTACTCAAAATGGTATAATGAACTGGTGGTGAAGGCAGAGTTGGCAGAACAGGCCGATGTGAGAGGATGCATGGTGATTCGTCCTTACGGATATGCCATCTGGGAGAAGATGCAACGTGTGCTTGATGACATGTTTAAGGAGACGGGCGTACAAAATGCTTATTTCCCATTGCTGATTCCGAAGAGCTTCCTGAGCAAGGAGGCTGAACATGTAGAGGGATTCGCCAAAGAGTGTGCAGTGGTGACCCACTACCGCTTGAAGACCAACGAAACCCACGATGGTGTGGTAGTTGACCCTACCGCCAAACTGGAAGAAGAACTCATCATCCGTCCTACTTCCGAAACGATTATCTGGAATACATATAAGAATTGGATCAAGTCCTATCGCGACCTCCCCATCCTGTGCAACCAGTGGTGTAACGTGATGCGTTGGGAGATGCGCACCCGTCTGTTCCTCCGTACATCGGAGTTCCTTTGGCAGGAAGGTCACACGGCTCATGCCACCCGCGAGGAAGCAGAGGAGCGTGCCAAGCAGATGCTGAAAGTGTATGCCAAATTCGCAGAAGAGTATATGGCTGTGCCTGTCATTCAGGGTGTGAAGAGCGAGACAGAGCGTTTCGCAGGTGCCCTCGACACCTACACCATCGAGGCGATGATGCAGGACGGTAAGGCATTGCAGAGTGGTACAAGCCACTTCCTGGGTCAGAACTTTGGTAAGGCATTCGATGTGCAGTTCCTCAACAAAGACAACCAGGTGGAATACGCTTGGGCAACGTCTTGGGGAGTTTCCACCCGTCTGATGGGTGCCCTCATTATGACTCATTCCGATGACAATGGTCTTGTCTTGCCTCCAAAACTTGCTCCACTTCAGGTGGTCATCATCCCAATTGGTAAGGGTGAGCAGATGGCGATGCTCGATGAGAAAGCAGAAGCTATCGTAAAGAACCTCAAAGCGATGGGTGTGAGTGTGAAGTACGACAATGCCGATAACAAGCGTCCAGGCTTCAAGTTTGCTGATTATGAGTTGAAGGGTGTGCCTGTGCGTCTTGTCTTAGGAGCCCGCGATTTGGAGAAGGGGCTGGTGGAAGTGATGCGTCGCGACACCCTCGAAAAGGAGAATGTCTCCATCGAAGGCATTGAGACCTACATCAAGAACCTCTTGGACGACATCCAGCAAAACATTTACAAGAAGGCTGTCACTTTCCGTGATGCCCACATCTATGAGTGCGACAACTACGAAGAGTTCAAGGAGCGCGTAAAGGACGGCGGTTTCTTCCTCTGCCATTGGGATGGAACTGAGGAAACAGAAGCACAAATCAAGGAAGAGACACAAGCCACCATCCGTTGTGTGCCGTTCATGTTCGAGCAGACAGAAGGCGTGGATATGGTGAGCGGCAAGCCTGCCAAAGCCCGTGTGCTGATTGCAAGGGCATACTGACAAAATGACCTTCTGGCAGTCACAGGCATGTGTTTTGTGAGGAAGTGTTGTTTTACAGACCAAAAACGATTTTTATCCAATAGATGAATTACAAATATTCCGAAAGAGTTACTCGCATTCTTGGTTACAGCAAGGAGGAGGCATTGAGGCTGAACAACGACTACATCGGTCCTGAGCATCTGATGCTGGGACTGATTCGCGAAGGAGAAAGCCGTGCCATCGACGTGCTGAGAAGGAAATTCTATGTCAACATCCCATCTGTCAAGGAGGTGCTGGAACGTGCCGTAAGGGACACAGGCACCACCCTGCTTTCCACCGATATTGCCTTGAGCAAGAAGTCCGACACCATCATGCGTCTGGCGGTGCTTGAAGCTCGACTGCTGAAAAGTGAAGAGAGCGATGCCGAACACATGTTGCTGGCCATTCTGAAACAGAATGACAATATGGTGGCAAGGGTGTTGAACGACTGCGATGTAACCTATAAGGAACTCTACGACTCGCTGACGCCTCAGAAGGCATCCACACAACCCATGAATGATGTGGATTTCGATGAGGAGGATGAGGATGAAGTGGGTGCTCCACCACCCTCTTCCAACGAGCATACTTCGGCTCCAGCCAACAACAACACAACGACCAAGACCAAGAAGGGTAATTCCGACACACCTGCCATCGACAAGTTCAGTTTCGACCTGACACGTGCGGCGGCAGAAGGGAAACTCGACCCTGTGGTGGGACGTGAAACAGAGATTGAGCGTCTAGCTCAGATTCTTTCCCGACGCAAGAAGAACAACCCCGTGCTGATTGGCGAACCTGGCGTAGGCAAGAGCGCCATCGTCGAAGGTTTAGCCACCCGCATCAACGAGCGGAAAGTGGCAAGGGTGCTGTTCGGCAAGCGCATCGTGAGCCTCGACATGTCGAGTGTGGTGGCTGGCACAAAATATCGCGGACAATTTGAGGAACGCATGCGTAGCATCATCAACGAACTACGTGCCAACCCCGACATCATCGTCTTCATTGACGAGATTCACACCCTCGTGGGTGCCGGCAATCAGGCAGGTCAGATGGATGCTGCCAACATGATGAAGCCAGCCCTCGCTCGGGGCGAATTGCAATGCATTGGAGCCACCACCCTCGATGAATACCGCAAGAGCATCGAGAAGGATGGAGCATTAGAGCGCCGTTTCCAGAAAATTATCGTAGAGCAGACGACACCCGAGGAGACACTCACCATCCTCCACAACATCAAAGACCGATATGAGGATCACCATAATGTGTCTTACACCGACGAGGCACTCATGGCATGTGTCAAACTGACAGAACGGTATGTCACCGACCGCAGTTTCCCCGACAAAGCCATCGATGTGCTCGACGAGGTCGGTTCTCGTGTACGCATTAACAATATATGTGTGCCTAAGGAGATTGAGGACAAGGAAGCAGAGTTGGCGGAGCTGAACACAAAGAAGGCAGAAGCCATCAAGCACGAGAACTATACGCTGGCAAGCGAATGCCGCGACAAGGCCAAGCAACTCGGCGAGCAACTGGACGCCATGAAGCAGCAGTGGGAGGCAGAACAAGAGGAAAAGCGCCAGAAAGTGACTGAGGAGCAGGTGGCTCAAACCGTCTCGATGATGACCGGCATCCCCGTGAGCAAGATGGCAAGTGCCGAAGGCATCCGCATGAAAGGCATGCGCCAGGAACTGAAAAATAACGTCATCGCGCAAGATAGCGCGGTCGATAAACTTGTCAATGCCATCCAGCGCAGTCGCGTAGGACTGAAAGACCCCAACCGCCCTATCGGCACATTCATGTTCTTAGGTCCCACCGGTGTGGGCAAAACATTCTTGGCAAAGAAACTCGCAGAACACATGTTTGGTTCTTCCGATGCCCTCATCCGCATCGACATGAGCGAATACATGGAGAAATTCACCGTCAGCCGACTGGTAGGTGCGCCTCCTGGATATGTAGGTTACGAAGAGGGAGGCATGCTCACTGAGAAGGTGCGCCGCAAGCCCTACTCCATCGTGCTGCTCGACGAAATTGAGAAAGCCCACCCAGATGTGTTCAACCTCCTTCTGCAAGTGATGGATGACGGTCGTCTGACTGATACACAGGGACGCACCATCGACTTCCGCAACACCGTCCTCATCATGACCAGCAATGTCGGCACCCGTCAGCTCAAAGACTTCGGTCGTGGCGTCGGCTTCTCCGCAATGGCAGGAAAGGACGACAAAGAGGTATCACGCTCCGTCATCCAGAAGGCGCTCAACAAGCAATTCTCGCCCGAGTTCCTCAACCGCATCGACGAAATCATCACGTTCGACCAACTCGAACTCGATGCCATCCTGCAAATCATCAACATCGAACTCAAAGGACTCTACAAGCGCATCGAAGACCTCGGCATGACCCTCGAAATCACCGACGCTGCCAAGAAGTTCATTGCAGAGAAAGGCTACGACAAGCAGTTTGGCGCCCGTCCACTCCGTCGTGCCATCCAGCAACACCTCGAAGACCGCATCAGCGAGATGCTCGTCGAGGAAGAAGTGCAGGATGGTGACACCATTTTCGCCGACCTTCAAGACGACAAGGTGGTGGTAAAATCCTTACAACATAGCTAAGAATTCCTCTTCGGAGACGATGGGGACACCTAAACTCTGAGCTTTTTCCAGTTTGGAGGGACCCATGTTGTCACCTGCGAGGATGAAGGTGGTCTTCTTGGAGATGCTGCCCACGTTCTTGCCACCGTTCTGCTCGATGATGGCCTTGTATTCGTCGCGTGAATGCTGCTGGAACACCCCTGAGATGACGATGCTCTTGCCAGCCAGCTTGTCTGTTTGGTTGGAGAGTTGCTCTTCGGAAAGCTGCATCTGCACACCCTCTTCCGCCAATCGAGCGACAATCTCAGCATTCTTGGCATCTTGGAAATACTTGACCACCGATTCGGCAATCACCAGCCCTACTCCATCCACCTCCATCAGCTGCTCCACGGTGGCATTCTTCAATGCCTCCATCGACTTGAAGTGGCGGGCAATCAACTTGGCGGTCGTCTCGCCCACAAAGCGGATGCCGATGGCAAAAACCACCCGCTCAAAAGGAACTTGAAGCGTGGATTTCACGCCATCCACCACCTTCTGGGCAGACTTCACACGGTTCTTGTTGTAGCCACAAATCTGCGCCACAGTCAGTTTATAGAGGTCTGATACATCATGTATCAAACCACGCTGGTAGTAATCATCCACCGTCTCAGGACCGAGGCTGTCGATGTTCATCGCCTTACGGGAAATGAAATGCTCTATGCGACCTTTTATTTGCGGAGGACAAGCGCTGTCGTTGGGACAATAATGGGCTGCTTCGCCCTCAAAACGAACTAGTTCGGCTCCACACTCAGGACAGGTCTTGATGAACTGCACCTTCTCCATTCCCTCCGTGCGCTGGCTCTTATCCACACCCACCACCTTGGGAATAATCTCACCACCCTTCTCCACATACACCATATCCCCAATGTGCAGATCCAGTTCCTCCATCACATCGGCATTGTGGAGCGAAGCACGCTTCACCACCGTACCAGCCAACTGCACAGGATTCATGTTCGCCACAGGCGTCACGGCACCAGTTCTTCCCACTTGATAGGTGACCTCATTCAGCCGCGTGCAAGCCCGTTCCGCCTTGAACTTATAGGCAATCGCCCATCGAGGGCTCTTGGCGGTATAGCCTAAATGTCGCTGCTGTCTCAGGGAATTGACCTTCAACACAATGCCATCCGTTGCCACAGGCAAGTTCTTGCGCTCCTTGTCCCAATACTCGATGAAGTCAATCACCTCCTCCACCGTCTTGCATTTCTTCATGCCCTGCGAGATCTTGAAACCCCACAATGCAGCTCGTTGCAGGTTCTCATAGTGGAAGCCATCCGTCGGGATTTCATCCCCCAAAAGATAATAGAGATAGGCGTCCAATCCACGTTCAGCCACCACCCTCGAACTCTGCGACTTCAAGGTGCCACTGGCTGCATTTCTCGGATTGGCGAACAGAGGCTCCTCCCTTTTCGCCCGTTCCTCATTCAACTTCTCAAACGAAGTCCAGGGCATCAGAATCTCCCCTCGAATCTCAAACTCATGGGGATAACCACTGCCCTCCCTCAACTTCAAAGGAATGGAACGGATGGTGCGCACATTCGCTGTCACATCATCCCCCTTCACACCATCTCCACGCGTCACAGCCTGTGTCAGTTCACCATCCACATACGTCAACGAAATGCTCAACCCGTCATATTTCATCTCTGCACAAATCTCGAAATCTTCACCTTCAAGTCCTTCTTTCACACGATTGTAGAAATCTTTGACTTCCTGCTCGTTATAAGTATTAGACAACGACAACATCGGATACTTATGAGCCACCGCTTTAAACGACTGGTTCAGGTCACTTCCCACCCTTTGGGTTGGTGAATTCTTATCCGCATACTGTGGATAAAACAATTCCAGATCCTCCAGGTGATGCATCAGCTGGTCGAACTCATAATCCGAGATTGTCGGCTGATTCAACACATAATAATTGTAATTATGCTGCTCCAGTTCCCTCCTGAGCTGCTCAATTTCTTCCTTTGGTGTCATGTCCTTCAATATTTCGGGTACAAAGATAATGAGATTTCCCAAAACACCCAAATATATTTTTAATTATTTATTTTCATTGTTTGTTGAATGCTTGTCCCATTGTCCTTATTGCTTCCTGTTCGTTTGCGAAGTTAGGACAAATTATTGACACCATAAAAAACAACAGAAAAAAATATAATAACCTGGAGCCGCCGTAGGGCATCATCGACGAGACAGTGCTCGTCCTCATCGGACAGTTCCTGCTCTTCATCGCCACGCTAATAGGCGTGCACAGGCAAACCCCTTCTGCCCTGAAAGGTATCTTCCCTTCTATGGGAAGAAAGTCATGCGGCGAGGGGAAAGGGCCCAAAGGGCGCAACCTGATAAAGGCAGGTTATTGATCAACAGAGGCGGGTTATTGAAATAAGGTTGAAAGGGATAAAAGGTTAAAGAGCCTACGACTCCACTGAGTTGAAGGTTAAATAAAAAGAGGCTCAACCTTGGACAATCCCAAGTATTGAGCCTCTTGCTGTTTAGTTCGATGACTATCAGAAGTCGAGACGGTAGAAGAGATTGGGGAGTGAGATGCCCGACTTGTCGTCACGAATCTGTCGCGTGCCGAAGTCGTAGTGCTGGGCATAAGGCGTCTCGTTTTGCAGAATATTGATACCCTCGAAGGCTATGGTGTGACTCACTTTCTTGCAGTTGATCTTATAGCTGACGGTGAGGTCAATGAGACTGATAGGATCAAACTTCAAGGTCATCGCCTCTTCATCCTTGTAGATTGGGTTGGGGTCAATGATGCCATTTTCCACATTGGCCTGCATGGCTGCCACATCGATAGGTGTGTGGCGGAGTGCACCTTGCAGGGTGTACTTGGCACTGACGTTGAACACATTCTGCTTCCGCTTACCCATCATCCACTCTTTACCACCAAGCACCTTGAACATGTAGCCACGGTCGTAGAGCTGATTGCGCCACTTCTTGTCGAGTCCTCGATATTCAGCCTTGAAGAGGGAGAAGTTCAACTGTCCGTAGAAACCCTTGCTCATGTAGTGTTCAAGTGTAATATCAGCACCATAGTTGCGAGTGTTACCCTTGTTGACCAGCGGTTCTTCCACATAATTGAACAGACGATTCACCGTACAGTAGGTGCTTCCGTTGATGCCCACAGGGACGTTGAAGCCGTACTGGTAGTAGGCGTTGAAACGCAAGTTCAGGTTGTCGGTGAACTTATACATATATGTGGCAAGGAAATGGTGAGCCTTTGAGAAGCCCAGGTCTTTGTTGGCCAAAGCGCCATCTTCATTGCGGAAGAAATAAGCATCGAGCTGCTCAATCATGGAGTGCAGACCATAACCGAAGGAGATGGAATGACGCTTGCCAGGTTCCCACTTCACACTGGCACGAGGCTCAAAGCTAAAATCTTTTGAGAGAAGGAAATAGTTGCCCGACACACCAAAGTTGATGCTCAAATTATCAGTTGGTTTCCACAGGTTTGACCAGAACATGCTTGCCAATCCCGTATTGTCCTTCGTCGCATAATAAGGCTCGTCTGGCACGGGGTCATAGACGTATTCTGCCGTGCGGTAGCTGAGGTTGAAGAAACGGTGCGAGTACTCACCACCAAACTGGATGAGCCAGCGAGGATTGAGCTGCTTGGACAGTTCCGTACTAAACACCGCACGGTCTTCGTTCTGTTTCAGATAGCTGAAAGGATGTGAAGTGCCATCGAAAGCAATAGGTTTTTTATCTTCATCGAATTCAAGTCCGCTGTAACGCATGTCCACCTTGTTATGCTGCATGTTGTATGCCGCTGTGGTACGCCAAGTCCACTTGTTGTCGAAGTATATCTTGTGTGAGACACCCACCGCCGCATTGTAAAGCCTACCATCCGTGTAGCTGGCGTCATAGATTGTGTGAATGTCCTGAATTTTCAAGTCTGTATCCCACGACTTGTCGATGAATCCCAAAGCAAAGACGGAGAAGGTACCTATTTTCTTCGTGGGGAAATTCAGCTTGAAAGAGAGGTCCTGAAAGTCGTATGCCGAACCATTCGTGTCAAGAATCTTCATCTCGCGGGCGAGTGTCGTGAAGCCGAATCGATAGTTGATGATGAAGCTGGAGTTATGCTTCTTCGAGATAGGACCTTCGCTTGTCCACTCAATGCCGACAGAACCCACCTGCACACCATTCTCGAACTTCGAGTTGTTACCAGATCGCATTTTCACGTCGAACACACCACTCAGGGCATTGTTATAACTGGAGTTGAATGTGGAGACGAAGAAGTCGGAGTTGGTGATGACATTGGAGTTCAGCGCACTCACCATACCGTAGCCTGCGTCGTAAAGACCTGAGAAGTGGTTGGGCGTGAAGATTTCGACACCTTCCAAGCGATACTTCATGAACTGCGGTGCGTTACCATGCACGGAGATACCGTTGCCGTCACCTGCACCAGCCACACCAGCAAAGGCGGTCACCAATCGGGCTGGGTCGTTATAACCACCTGCATATCGGCTGGCCTCCTCCATCGAGAGCATCATACCACCCGCCAATGCAGTGGGATTGACGGTCGATTCCTTGTTCACACGAGGCTTGACCACCACTTCCGCCAATTCAGAACTGTTCTCACGAAGTGTGATGTCGAGCACCACCTCTTTGGCACCTGCCACGAGCACTTCCTTCAACACACTTGGCTCATAGCCAATGTAGGATGTCTCGATAGTGTAACGTCCCGATTGAGGGATGCTGAAATTGAACTCACCATCGATATTGGTCACACCACCCGTTCCTGGCAGTTCCACCACCTTCACGGCAGCACCAATCAGCGTTTCACCTGTGACAGCGTCAGTCACCGTACCTTTCACTGTTTGTGCCATAACCGACAGCGGCATGAACATCAACACGAGAAAGTACAAAATAGTTTTTTTCATGTACAATAGAATTAAAGTAATTAAAATAAATTGTTCTTTGGTTACGTTTGCAAATGTACAACAAAAAAAACATACCACCAAACTTTTTGCCACTTTTTTATTAGACGGTCCAACGAGAAGGTATAGAAACCAAGCATCAAATAAAAAATTCTCCCAGAAACCCCACTATCATTGAGCGTAAAGAAGGAAGGACGGACACAACTTGGAAAGCGTGTCCGTCCTTCTACTTTTTATATAGGTTTGGTTGAGAACTCTAAACGATCAGATGAGCGGCATCCCTGCCTTAGCACATTCCTGACGCATTTCCTCTGGCCAGATGGAGGCTTGGATTTCACCAACATGGGCTTTGTGGAGGAGCACCATGCAGAGTCGGCTTTGGCCGATTCCACCACCCACAGAGAGAGGAATTTCATCATTCATTAACTTCTTATGGAAGAAAAGGTTGAGACGTTCCATCTTATCCTCCAATTCAAGTTGACGGAGAAGGGCTTCTTTGTCCACACGGATACCCATGGAACTGAGTTCTATGCTACGTTCAAGAACGGGATACCAGATGAGGATGTCACCGTTGAGTCCCTTGAATCCTTCCTCGTTGGGAGTGCTCCAATCGTCGTAGTCGGGGGCACGTCCATCGTGCTTCTCGCCATTAGAGAGTTTGCCTCCGATGCCCATGATGAACACGGCTCCGTATTTCTGGCAGATGGCATCCTCACGCTCCTTGGGCGTCTTGTCGGGGTACATCTGGAGAAGTTCCTCAGAGTGGATGAAATGAATTTCTTCGGGCAGGAAAGGCTTGATCTGTGGATAGGATTCGCACACGAGGTATTCGGTGCGCATAATGGCAGCATAGATGTCTTTCACTATCTTTTTGAGGAAGGCGAGGTTGCGGTCTTCCTTGCGGATGGTGCGACACCAATCCCACTGATCCACATAGAGGGAGTGGGTGTTGTCGAGTTCCTCGTCTCCACGGATGGCGTTCATATCGGTGTAGAGTCCGTAGCCGGGCTGTATGCCGTATTCCGCCAGCATCACACGTTTCCACTTGGCGAGGGAGTGAACCACTTCGGCTACTTGATCACCCATATCCATGATGGGGAACGAAACAGGACGCTCCACACCATTGAGGTCGTCATTGAGCCCCAATCCACGCAGCACAAAAAGAGGTGCTGTCACACGACGCAGACGAAGTGCAGTCGAGAGGTTTGCCTGAAAGAAGTCTTTGATCTGCTTGATGCCCAATTCAGTTTGTATAGGGTCAAGCAGGGGGCTGTAACCTTCGACTTTTATCAATTTGCTCATTTCTTTGTATGGTTTTGTATCTATTTGATTGTACAAGGCGTTTTTGCCTGAAACGGTGCAAAGTTACGACTTATTTTTGATAACAAAACAAATTTTATGGAAAATAATTGCAAAATGTAAGAAAAATGACCTCGTTTTCTTACACTATTGCACAAAATGGCAAATCTGACGAATAATATGCTACAAGCGGAGGATTTGTGGTGCAGGGGTTCATCATAAACTTTTTTGAATGTTTCACATTATAAATAATAGCGATGTCAAAAAAAAGTCGTAAATTTGCACCCGTTTTGATAGAGGATATTTGAATAAGCGAAAAAACAACAAGAAGAGTGAAGAAGATGGATTTCAATTTTGACGAGATAATCGACGAAGGGCCTGTGGAAGGCAAAATCAGTTTCATCACAAGCATCGACAACCCCATCAGGGGGAACATTGAGCAGGAGGTGTCGCCTGAGAACCTCATTCCTGTTCTGCCCTTGCGTGGCGTGATGCTGTTCCCTGAGACGATGCTGCCCATCTCCATCAGCAGGGATTCGTCCATGAAATTGTTGAAGGAGGCACAGAAGAAAGACATGACAATTGCCGTGTTCACACAGGTGGATGACTCGACGGATGACCCCGACTATGACCAGCTGTACCACACGGGCGTGATTGGCAAGGTGCAAAAAATCATCAAGCTGCCTGACGGAAGCCGCACGGCTCTACTTCAAGGATACAGCCGTGTGCGACTGATTGAACTGGGATGGAACGGCAACTACAACATGGGACGTGTGGATCACTTCCCTGAGACGGTTCCTGAACGTGGTGACCGTGAATACATGGCTGTGGTGGACGCTTGCCGAGAGACTGCCATCAAGTTGATGCGCACCAATGAGCAGACGATTGGTTCGGCTTTTGCGCTGAACAACATCTCTGACCGCACGCTCATCATCAATTTCATCTGCTGCAATCTGAACATCAGCAACAAGGAGCGTATCGTGCTGTTGGAGGAGAACAACATGTTCGACCGTGCCTACCGCCTGTTGGGCATCTTGCAGCGAGAATATCAGTATGTGACCTTGAAGATGGATCTCCAAATGCGAACCCGTGAGGAACTGGATAAGCAGCATAAGGAGTACTTCCTGCGTCAGGAGATGGAGACCATTCAGGAGCAGTTGGGCGAGAATGGCGAAGATGAAATCAAGAAGATGCGCGAACAAGGCAGGAAGAAGAAGTGGAGCGAGGCAACCGCCAAATTGTTTGAGGACACGTTGGACAAGATGTCGCACATGAGCAACCACACTCCCGACTACCAGACGGAATATACCTGGGCGCAGACGATGCTGGAACTGCCTTGGGGAGAGGTGACGAAGGACAACCTGAACCTGAGCAATGCGGAGAAGGTGCTGAACAAGGATCACTACGGCATGGAGAAGGTGAAGGAGCGCATCATCGAGCATTTGGCTGTGTTGAAGATGCGTGGCGACTTCAAGAGTCCTATCCTCTGCCTGTATGGCCCCCCGGGAGTTGGCAAGACTTCCTTGGGCAAGAGCATCGCAAAGGCGATGAAGAGGAAGTATGTGAGGATGTCGTTAGGCGGCTTGCACGATGAGGCAGAGATTCGTGGTCATCGTCGCACTTATGTGGGCGCTATGGCTGGACAAATCATCAAGAACATCAAGAAGGCCGGCAGCAGCAACCCCGTGTTCATTCTCGACGAGATTGACAAGGTGACGCAGCAAACCAACAACGGCGACCCTGCATCTGCCTTGCTCGAAGTGCTCGACCCTGAGCAGAACTTTGCATTCCACGACAACTACCTCGACACGGATTACGACCTGTCGAAAGTGATGTTTATCGCCACAGCCAACAATATCAGCACCATCCCTGCCCCACTCCTCGACCGTATGGAGTTGATTGAGGTGAGCGGATACCTGACGGAGGAGAAGATTGAGATTGCCAAGCGTCACCTGGTACCCAAGGAACTGGACAACCTCGGCATGAAGGACAGCGGTGTGAAGATTTCCAAGTCTGCCATCGAGAAGATTATCGAGGACTACACACGGGAATCGGGTGTGCGTGAACTAGACAAGAAAATCAACAAGGTGCTCCGCAAGGTGACCCTCAAATTCGCCAAAGAAGGTGTGCTGCCTAAGGGTGAACTGAAAGTGGAAGACATCAAGGAATATCTGGGCACAGAGCCTTTCAGTCGCGACAAGTACCAGGGCAATGACTACTATGGTGTGGTGACGGGTTTGGCTTGGACGAGTGTGGGTGGAGAAATCCTCTTCATCGAGACATCCATCGACAACGGCAAGGGCGGCAAACTCGGTTTGACAGGTAATCTGGGCGATGTGATGAAAGAATCTGCTACGATTGCCCTGCAATACCTGAAGGAGCATTGTGACCTCATCGGCATCCAACCCGACTACTTCGAGAACCACAATATCCATATCCACGTACCAGAAGGAGCCACCCCTAAGGACGGTCCATCAGCAGGCATCACCATCGCCACTTCGTTGGCCAGTGCCATCACGAAGCGGAAGGTGAGGAAGAACATCGCTATGACGGGTGAAATCACCCTGCGTGGCAAGGTGCTCCCTGTGGGTGGTATCAAGGAGAAGATTCTGGCAGCCAAACGTGCAGGCATCACCGACATCCTGATCTGTCATGAGAACAGGAAGAACATCGAGGATATACCTGCCAAATATGTGAAGGGAGTGACATTCCACTATGTGGAGAATGTAAAAGACGTGTTAGATTTTGCACTGCTATGACATTTACGCTCCAATATAACGACGCGAAGACCAACGCCCGTGCTGGCCTCATCCATACCGACCACGGGGATATCCAGACACCCATCTTCATGCCTGTTGGCACACAAGCCTCTGTGAAGGCGGTGCATCTGCATGAACTGAAAGATGATATCAAGGCTCAAATCATTCTTGGCAACACCTACCACCTCTATCTGCGTCCAGGTTTGGAAGTGCTGGAAAAAGCTGGAGGTCTGCACAAGTTCAACGGTTTTGACCGTCCCATGCTGACCGACAGCGGCGGCTTTCAGGTGTTCTCGCTGGCAGGCATCCGCAAAATCAAGGAGGAGGGAGTGGAGTTCCGCAGTCACATCGACGGCAGCAAGCACTTCTTCACCCCTGAGAAGGTAATGGACATTGAACGCTCGATTGGTGCCGACATCATGATGGCATTTGATGAGTGTCCTCCTGGCACAAGTGATTACGAGTATTCCAAGAAGTCACTCGCCCTGACAGAACGCTGGCTTGACCGCTGCATCCAACGGCTCAGTGAGACAGAACCCAAGTATGGCTACCAGCAGAGCCTCTTCCCTATTGTGCAAGGCTGCACTTACAGAGACCTGCGTGAACGTGCCGCTGAGAATGTGGCATCGAAGGGAGCGGACGGTAATGCCATTGGCGGTTTGGCAGTAGGAGAACCTACAGAGGTGATGTATGAGATGATTGAAGTGGTGAACGCCATTCTGCCGAAGGACAAGCCTCGCTACCTGATGGGAGTTGGCACGCCCATCAACATCTTGGAGGCCATCGAGCGAGGGGTGGATATGTTTGACTGTGTGATGCCCACACGAAATGGACGCAACGCCCAAATCTTCACGAAGCACGGCACCATCAATCTGCGCAACCAGAAATGGGACTTTGACTTCTCACCCCTCGACCCCGAAGGAACATCCTACGTAGACACGATGTACACCAAGGCATACGTACACCATCTCTTCAAGGCACAGGAAATCCTCGCCTTGCAAATCGCTTCCATCCACAACTTGGCCTTCTATCTGTGGCTGGTGGGTGAAGCGCGGCAACACATCATCGCTGGCGACTTCTACGTGTGGAAAGCCAAGATGGTGGAAGAGTTGGGCAGAAGGTTGTGACGAACACATTATATATTAATAAAAGGGAAAAGATTCGACACATTGGTACTATTTGAAGAAGTAAACGGAAAACTGGTTCCACGAGGCAGCGAGGAAGACATCAAAGCCTACCTCGACTACAAGAAGGGACAGAAGAGCAAGGCTCGTCATCGCTCTCTACGTTCGAGAGTGGGACGGAAGTCGGCTGCTTTCAGATGGCTGGATGACCACTTGCCCCTGTCGCGTCTTGACCGCTACATCATCGGCAAGTTCCTCGGCACCTACTTCTTCTCCATTGTCCTCATCATCAGTATCGCTGTGGTGTTCGACTTCAACGAGAACATCGACAAGTTCTTGCAACACGATGCCCCGATGGAGGAAATCATGTTCGACTACTACCTAAACTTCATTCCCTTCTACTCCAACCTGTTCAGCCAGCTGTTCGTCTTCATTGCAGTCATCTTCTTCACCACCAAACTGGCGGACAACTCGGAAATCATCGCCATGCTCTCAACGGGCACCAGTTTTGCCCGCATCGTGCGGCCTTACATGATTTCGGCAGCCATCATCGCCTTGCTCAATTTCAGTTTGGGTTCCTACATCATCCCCCGGGGCAATGTGAAGCGTGTGAAGTTTGAGAACAAGTACAAGAACAGAGGCCGTCAGGACTTCACCTCTAATGTGCAGCTTGAAGTGGACAGCGGTGTCATTGCCTACTTTGGACGGTATGAAGAGAGCATGAAGATGGCCTTCGAGTTCACTTTGGACAAGTTTGAGGACAAGAAACTCGTCAAGCATCTGCAAGCAATGACCATCCAGTATGACACACTCTCCTACGAGCCTTACCACTGGATCATCACAGGCTATCAGACACGTGACTTGCAGGGTATGCGTGAGATTGTACAAAGCGGTAACAAATTGGACACCATCATCAAGGTGATGCCCCAAGACCTCATGGCTTCGCGAGATATGGAGATGACCCTCACCACCCCTGAGCTGAAAGAGCACATCGAACGGCAGAGGGCACGCGGATTCGCCAACCTCCAACAGTTTGAAGTGGAATATTACAAACGAGGAGCGTCCTCCTTCGCCATCTTTATCCTCACCCTCATCGGTGTGTCCATCTCTGCCCGAAAACGGAAGAACGGAATGGGTATCGCCCTGGGTATCGGTTTGGCACTGACCCTCACTTACATCATGTTCCAGACGGTGACCTCCAGTATGGCCATCAACGCCAATGTGCCGGCAGCCCTCGCTGTGTGGACACCCAACTTCGTGTTTGCCTTCATCGCACTCTATTATTACAAGAAGGCGCCGAGATGATTCACATTTAACATTTGACATTTGACATTACGAAATATGTATTTTGACGAATTAGACATATCTGATGATTTGCTTGACGCTCTCGACGCGATGAACTTCGAGGAGTGTACCCCCATACAAGAGCAGGCCATCCCCAGAATTCTTGAGGGACATGACCTGATGGGCATTGCCCAGACAGGAACAGGAAAGACGGCTGCCTATTTGCTGCCCGTGCTTGATGAACTGAGTCACGGAAACTATCCGCAAGACTCCGTCAACTGCATCATCATGGCGCCCACCCGAGAACTGGCACAGCAGATTGACCAGCAGGTGGAAGGGTTCGCCTACTATCTCAACGGTGTTTCCTCCGTGGCTGTCTATGGTGGAAACGATGGCATCCGCTTTGAACAGGAAAGACGTGGGCTTGAACTGGGTGCCGACATCATCATCGCCACCCCAGGACGACTCATCAGCCATTTGAACGGTGGACATATCGATCTGAAAAAGGTGTCCTTCTTCATTCTTGACGAGGCTGACCGCATGCTCGACATGGGTTTCTATGATGACATCATGAAGATTACCTCCTACCTGTCGGAAGAGCGGCAAACCATCATGTTCTCAGCCACTATGCCTGAGAATATTCAGAAATTGGCACAGAACATCCTCCACAATCCCGTTGAGGTGAAGATTGCCGTGTCGAAACCTGCTGAGAAGATACAGCAGACAGCATATCTCTGCTATGACGGCATGAAGGACAGAATCGTGGAGAAGGTGCTCAGCGATGAGACCCTCGACCGTGTCATCCTCTTTGGTTCTTCGAAGATGAAAGTCAAGGAACTCAGCATCACCCTGAAAAGAAAGGGCTTCAATGTGGGCGCTATGCACAGCGACCTGGTACAGCGAGAACGTGAGGAGATGATGCTGGCTTTCAAGAATCGTCGCATCAGTGTCCTCATCGCCACAGACATTGTAAGCCGAGGCATTGACATCGACGACATCCAGATGGTCATCAACTACGATGTGCCCAAAGACCCAGAGGATTATGTGCACCGCATTGGCAGAACGGCACGTGCCAACAGAGACGGACAAGCCATCACGTTGGTCACTCCTAAAGATTGGCAGTACCTGCTCAAGATTGAGAAACTGATTGAGAAAGAAATACCCAAGCCCGACCTTCCAGAAGGATGTGGAGAGAAGCCTGAAATGAAAAGCGCCTCCAAGTCCAAGCATCGTGGCAGACATGGTGGGAAGGGACGCTACAACAAACGTGGGAATGGAGGCAAACGACACGGGAAACCCCAAAATAACGCCTCAAACACCACCCATCAGTAGTCAATCTATGCCAGAATCGGGGTCTTTCAATTTTTTTAACTCGCATAAAGAACGGTTTATTTGAAGAACTCCGCAAAAAGACTTAATTTTGCAGTTGAAATCAATATTCTATCATCAAACCATAATGAAGAAGATAACACTTGCCATCATCGCCGCATCGTTTGTCCTTGCAACCCATGCACAGAACGGCATCAACTCACCCTACTCCCGCTATGGCTTCGGCATCCAATCTGAACGAGCCATGGGATTCAATAAAGGTATGGGTGGCATTGCACAAGGATTCCGCGACGGACAGGAAATCAATATAGCCAACCCAGCATCTTATTCAGCAGTAGATTCGCTCACCGCACTCTTCGATCTGGGTCTTTCGTTACAGAACAGCAACCACAAGATGGGCGCATTGCAGCAGAACGTCCGCAACACCAGTTTTGACTACTTTGCCTTCCAGTTCCGTGCTTTCAGAAATGTCGGTATGACCATCGGTATCATGCCCATCACCAACATCAAATATGACTTCTCATCTTCCAAGGAAAGCCTCGAAGGAACCGAGAACATAAGCACCTCCTACAAATTTAATGGTGACGGAGGTCTGCGTGAGGTGTTCTTCGGTACTGGATGGCGTCCTTTCAAACCCATCTCCATCGGTTTCAACGTCCGTTACATCTGGGGTGATTACACGCACTACTCACAAATGGGATTCAGCGATAACTCCGCTTTCAACCTGGCACGAACCTACACAGGCGAGGTGGGCACATACAGTATACAGGGAGGTTTGCAGTACATACAGCCCCTTAACAAGAAAGACAAGATTGTGATTGGCGCCACCTATACGTATGGTCATCGATTGGGCAGCGAGGCAATCCGCACCACTCAAACGCTCAACAGTTCCACCATCGAGGAATCAACCAGCGACACCATCAAGAACGCCTATCAGTTGCCACATGCTATCTCTGCAGGTATCACTTACTACCATTCAAACACCCTGCGCATCGGTGCAGACTTTGAACTCGAGAAATGGTCTGATTGCCGATTCCCCAATCAGCAGACAGACTTCTCATCCAACAGCACCTCCACCGTCTACACCTCCTCAAAGGGACAGCTCAACGACCGCACCAAGATATCGGCAGGTCTTGACTGGACTCCTGATCCATACGGAACAAAGTATTTCAACAAGTGTACTTATAAAATCGGAGGTTACTACGCAAAGACCTACGCCAAGGCTGACCCCACTGGCACCATCACTGAAAAGCCCTACGAGTTTGGCTTGTCGGCTGGTATGACCTTTCCCATCACCAACAAGAACGCAACATGGGGCAACACTTCTCCCCGCATCAACGTGGCTGTGCAATGGGCACACACGAACATTCCATACCTGAATGCAACGACCATGCAGAAAGGTACACTCAATGAAAACTACCTTCGCTTCTGTCTCGGCATCACGTTCAGCGAGCGTTGGTTCTACAAGTACAAAGTGAAATAACAACGAGTCAAAGGGGCATTTCAGCATCTCAAATAGACTTTTCCCTATGAATAAAAAGGAAAATACCGCCTGTATCTAAGATTCATTCGCTATCTTTGCACCGAAATCAGAAGTCAAACGACTGACGAAGAGAATAGAAAAAGAAAATATTCACAAAAAAATAAACGATTATGAAAAAGATTTTATTCGCCTGCACACTCGCAATGATTGCAGTGGCAGCATCCGCACAAGACCTTAGAGGTACTTCTGTGAACGACCGCATTGGTCATGGCCAGGACTCCATCGACGTGCTTGGCAGCCTCTCCCTCTATCAGGAGGCATACAAGAGCCAGAGCTATGTTGAAGCAATCGAGCCTTGGGAGTTTGTCTTCGAAAAGGCACCACTCGCTCAGGTGCGTATCTACACCGATGGTGCCTGGATGTTCGAAAACCTCATTCAGAAGGAGGAGAACGCCGACTTGAAGAAGCAGTACTTCGATAAACTCATGGCCATCTACGACCAACGTCTCAAGTACATTGATGCGCTGAACTCTTTCGCAACACCAAAAACGACATCCACCAAGGGTAACATCCTTTGTCGCAAGGCATACGACTACTACTATTTCTGCCCAACAATGGACAACAACGTCGCTTACAAGATGTTCAAGGAGGGTATTGACGACATGGGTCCTAACACGGAAGGCTTCGTTCTCTTCGGATTCATCGAGTGCTCCTACAACCGCTATCTGCAGAACAAGGACAACATCGACATCCGTCAGGACTTCATCCAGGACTACATGAACACCAACGACATCTGCGACCGTCTGCTTGACCAGGCCAAGGAGTTCCCAGCAGAAACTATCCCTGCAGATCCTGAGTCAGAAGACTCCACCAAGTGGGTAGAGCAGGTGGTGCTCTCTCCTGAGGCTCAGAAGATTGTGGACAACTACCAGCCTGTACAGGATAAGGCAAACGACCTCTTCGTTTCCTCTGGCGCTGCTGACTGCGATGCCCTCGAGAAGATTTATGGTGCACAGGTGGAAGCCAACAAGACCAATTTGGCTTACCTCAACTCCGTGCTCGCCATCCTCACCAACTTCGAGTGCGACAAGTCTAACATCTACTACGTGGCAGCAGATTATGCTTACCAGCTCAACAAGACTCCTCAGGCAGCCATCGGTAAGGCATCCAAACTGCTGAAAGACGGTGATGTGAACGGAGCCATCCAGTACTTTGACGAGGCACTCAGCCTTGAAACAGACAATTCCAAGAAAGCAAAGTACGCTTACATCGTAGCAGCACTCATGTATCGCAAGGGCAACCTCGCACAGTGCCGTCAGTACTGCCAGAAGACTCTCCAGTACAACCCATCCAACGGTGGTGCTTACCTGCTCCAAGCTAACTGCATTGCACGTGCGGCATCAGGTGACAACCTCCAGAAGAGCTACTACTACTGCCTCGCTTACGACTACTGCAACAAGGCAAAGGCCGTTGACCCATCATCTGCAAGCAAGGCAAGCCGTGCCGCAGCCAACTATGCCGCACACTTCTATCCAAAGTCTGAGGCATTCTTCGCAGGCATCAAGGCTGGACAGACCGTCACTGTTCCTGGCTACGGAACCACCACGCTCCGCCTCCGCTAACCAGCCCACGCGCTGGGCGACACCCGCCATTCGGACATCTTACATCTAACATCAAACATCTTACATTTGAAAAGATTCACACATATATGTACCGTTGCAGCAGTCTTCATGGCTGCTGCAATGGTATTGTTGTTACCCTCTTGCAGTGACAGCGACGAGAAGGTGGGGCCAGACATTGGGGAGCGTGATTCCCTGCCGACCCTCAAAAGTGTGGGTGTCAGCACTCTCATCAGCGACTCGGGTGTCATCCGCTACAAAATCATTTCAGAAGACTGGTACATCTACGACAAGAAAGATCCTCAGTACTGGTCGTTCGAGAAAGGGCTCTTCATTGAGCGCTTCACCCCCTCCTATCAGGTTGATGCCTTCATCTCCTGCGACACTGCCTACTTCTACAATCAGCAGGAGCTTTGGGAACTTCGTGGACGTGTGCTCGTCAAGAACTTGAAGAACGAGACCTTCAAGACTTCCCTACTCTTCTGGGATCAGCGTGCCCACCGTATCTACTCTTCTGCCTATATGGAGATTGATGGCGAGACCCGCAAGCTCTCTGGCTACAATTTCAGCAGCAATGAGCAGATGACCGACTACATCATCCACTCCTCCAAGGGTCAGTTCCCGCTCGAGGACCATACCCCCACGCCACAGCCCGACCCTGTCATCATGGCTGAGCAGGAGCGTGAAGAAACATTTGTACCCCCTCATCCCTAAATAAGTAACTCATGACAACAGTTGACGACAAGAAAGTGATATTCTCGATGGTCGGAGTGAGCAAGATCATCCAGCAGAATCAGAAGCAAGTGCTCAAGAACATCTACCTCTCGTTCTTCTACGGCGCGAAAATCGGCATCGTGGGTCTGAACGGTGCGGGCAAATCCACGCTGATGAAGATCATCGCTGGACTGGATCAGCAGTACCAAGGTCAAGTGGTGTGGGCACCGGGCTATTCGGTCGGATACCTGCCACAGGACCCACCGCTCGACGAGGAGAAGACCGTGAAGGAGAACGTGATGGAGGGTGTGCAGCACGTGTACGACGCTCTGAAAGAGTACGACGAAATCAACGACAAGTTCGGTCTGCCCGAATATTATGAAGACCCCGACAAGATGGAGAAGCTCATGACCCGTCAGGCAGAGCTGCAGGACATCATCGACGCCACCGACGCATGGAACATCGATTCGAAACTGGAGCGTGCGATGGATGCATTGCGCTGTCCCCCAGGCGACTGGAGCGTGACGAACCTCTCGGGCGGTGAACGCCGACGTGTCGCCCTGTGCCGTCTGCTCCTGCAACAGCCCGACGTGCTCCTGCTCGACGAGCCCACCAACCACCTCGACGCCGAGAGCATCGACTGGCTTGAGCAGCACCTGCAGCAGTATGCTGGCACCGTCATTGCCGTCACCCACGACCGCTACTTCCTCGACGATGTGTCCGAATGGATTCTCGAACTCGACCGCGGCGAGGGCATCCCATGGAAGGGAAACTACTCCTCATGGCTGGAGCAGAAATCCAAGCGCATGGCACAGGAGGAGAAGACCGCTTCGAAGCGTCGCAAGGCACTGGAGCGCGAGCTCGAATGGGTGCGCATGGCTCCCAAGGCACGTCAGGCAAAGGGCAAGGCGCGTCTGAACTCTTACGACCGCATGCTCAACGAGGAGCAGAAGGAGAAGGAGGAAAAGCTCGAAATCTTCATCCCCAACGGTCCACGCCTCGGCAACAAGGTCATCGAGGCACATCACGTTTCCAAGTCCTTCGGGGATAAAGTGCTCTACACCGACCTCAACTTCAATCTGCCACCCAACGGCATCGTCGGTGTCATCGGTCCCAACGGCGTGGGCAAGACCACCCTCTTCCGCCTCATCATGGGAATTGAGCAACCAGATGCTGGCCTCTTCGAGGTGGGCGAAACCGTCAAAATAGCCTACGTTGACCAGCAACACAAAGAAATCCACGCTTTACAAAGCGTCTATCGGGTGGTCAGCGGTGGCAATGAAACCATCCGTCTGGGTGGACGCGACATCAACGTGAGAGCCTACCTCAACAAGTTCAACTTCAACGGAGCCGATCAGGAAAAACTCTGCGGCGTACTTTCAGGAGGCGAGCGCAACCGTCTCCAACTGGCATTGGCATTGGAACAGGAAGCCAACGTGCTGCTGCTCGACGAGCCGACCAACGACATCGACGTGAACACGCTCCGTGCCCTTGAGGAGGGTCTGGAGAACTTTGCCGGCTGTGCTGTTGTCATCAGCCACGACCGCTGGTTCCTCGACCGCATCTGCACCCACATCCTCGCCTTCGAGGGCGACGGTCATGTGTTCTACTTCGAGGGGTCCTACACCGACTACGAGGCAAACAAAGCGAAACGCCTCGGACTGGAAGAACCGAAGCGAATCAGATACAGAAAACTGATGGACGAGTAGTCCATCAGTTTTGTTTTTCACACACTCCTTAAAAGGGTCGGAACCGATTACGACATGATAGCAAAGTAGTCGACAATGCCGACGAGTTTGCCGTGGTCGGTGACAAGGAGGGAGTGAATCTTGTGGTTGCGGAACATCTGCTGGATGGTGGTGAGCTTCGCCTCGGGCGAGATGGTCTTCGGCGTGGAAGTCATCACATCGCTGACGGGGATGTTGATGAAGTTCTCACGCGCACCTTCCACGGCTCGGCGGATGTCACCGTCGGTGATGATGCCGAGGATGTTGTCGCCGTCCATGACGATACCAAGTCCCAATTTGCCGCCACTGATGATCATGAGCGCATCGGACAGAAGCATGGTGGGCGGCACGATGGGGAAGTTTTCGGTGTACATCACATCCTTCACACGGACGAGGAGTTTGCGGCCCAAAGTTCCGCCTGGGTGGAACAGGGCAAAGTCCTTGGCACGGAATTTCCTCACCTCCATCAGGGCGCATGCCAAAGCATCGCCCATCGCCATGGCGGCGGTGGTGCTTGAAGTGGGTGCCAGATTGAGCGGACATGCCTCACGCTCCACACTGCACAGGATGTGGTAGGTGGAGTGCTGCGCCAGAAGGGAGTCGGACTCGCTGGTCATGGACACGATGGGGATGTGACGCTCTTCAAGCGAAGCGATGATGCGAAGGAGTTCGTCGGTGTTACCCGAATTGCTGATCATGAAGAGGATGTCGTTGTTCATGATCATGCCGAGGTCGCCATGCAAGGCATCGAGGGCATTGAGATAGATGGCGGGGGTACCGGTGGATGCAAGCGTCGCTGCAATCTTGGCACCGACATGCCCCGACTTGCCTACACCCGTCACAACGACATGACCCGTACAGTGATGGATGAGGTCCACCACCTGCTCGAACTGGTTGTCCAGCTGAGGGATGAGGTCGAGTAATGCCTGTGCCTCGTCGCGCAAGCAGCGTTCTGCGTATATCTTTGATTTCACCATTGTAGGATTGAGAGTTTTGGGGTTAAAGTTTAATCCACAAGAGTGGAGAGCACCCTGTCGAGGTCGTTGAGATAGAGCATGTTGGGACCGTCGGACAGCGCATTATCGGGGTCAGGATGCACCTCGAAAAAGTAGCCGTTGGCTCCGAATGCCTTGGCTGCCAACGCCATCGCCGGCACAAACTCGCGGTTGCCACCCGTCTTGCCACCAGCGGCTCCAGGACGCTGCACAGAGTGGGTGCAGTCCATGATGACCGTGTCGGTGAAGTGGTGCATATCAGCGATGTTGCGGAAATCGACTGCAAGGTTGTTGTAGCCATAGATGTTGCCGCGCTCCGTCAGCCACACATTGTCATTGCCGCTCTCACGCACTTTCTGCACGGGGAACTCCATGTCCATGCCCGAAAGGAACTGCGCCTTCTTGATGTTGACGATGCGCCCTGTACGAGCCGCCGCCACCAGAAGGTCGGTCTGACGGCAAAGGAATGCGGGAATCTGCAAGACATCCGCCACCTCGCCTGCCGGCTGAGCCTGATGACTCTCGTGGATGTCGGTGAGGATGCGAAGCCCATACTTCTCCTTGATGTTGGCGAGCATCAACATGCCCTTCTCCAAACCAGGACCACGGTAGGAGTGGATGCTAGTTCGGTTGGCTTTGTCGAAAGAAGACTTAAAGATGATGTCGAGGTCGTACTTCTCGTTGAGTCGCACCAACTCCTGAGCCACCGCTTCGAGGCACTCCATCGACTCGATGACACATGGACCGGCTATGATGGTAGGTTTCATAAAAGTTAATCGTTAATAGTTAGAAGGGGTATTTGCCATAGTTCTCGGATGGAGTGACGGCGGCAGGCGTCTCTGGCTGTACGGGCTGTTCAGCAGACTGTCCCGACGACTTGGGAGAGAGCAGTTCCATATTATCCACCACGATGTCGATGGACTTCCTGCTGATGCCTTGACGGTCGGTGTAGTCGCGCGACTGAATCTTTCCCTCCACATAAAGCTTGTCACCCTTGTGCACATACTTCTCCACCACCTCAGCCTGCTTGCGCCAGAAGATGCAGTTGTGCCACTCCGTGCGGTCAGGCACCTGAGTGCCATTCTGCAAGGTATAACCACGCTCGGTCGTGGCCAAACGAACCTGTGCCACACACACGCCTTGGTCGAGATATTTCACCTGTGGGTCAGCCCCCACATTGCCAATCAACATTACTTTATTCATATATGATGTAAAGTTTAGGGGTTAGGGTTTAGAGTTTAGAGTTGAGAGTTTAGAGTTTAGGGTTGAGAGTTTAGAGATGAGGGGTTAGAGATGCACTGTTTTGTTCAGCAGATAATGATCGAGAATCGTCATGGCTGCCATCGCCTCCACCACTGGCACCGCACGTGGCAGGACGCAGGGATCGTGACGCCCCTTCACCTCAAGCGTGATGTCATCACCATCGCTCGTCACCGTCGGCTGCGGACGCAACTGCGTGGCAACAGGCTTGAAAAGTACACGGAAATAGATGTCTTGACCATTGCTGATACCGCCCTGAATACCGCCCGAATGATTAGTGCGAGTACTGATGCGACCACCATCATTGAAGAAGATGTCATTCTGCTCCGAGCCCCTCTGCCCCACTCCTGCAAAACCCTCACCATACTCGAAGCCCTTCACGGCATTGATGCCCAACATGGCAGCACCGAGGTCGGCATGAAGTTTGGAAAAAGCAGGTTCGCCCAATCCGGCAGGACAACCTTGCACCACACAAGTAATGACACCACCAATCGTATCACCGTCACCTTTCACATCAAGAATGAGTTGCTCCATCTGCTTGGCAGCCTCCGCATCGGGACAGCGGACTGGATTGGTCTCTATCTGCGAAAAATCATATTGACGGTAATCGCGGTCAAGAGCAATGTCGCCCACTTGCGAAGTGTAAGCAGTGATGTTGATATCCAACTGACGGAGCGCCAATTTAGCAAAGGCTCCTCCGACACAACGGGAGATGGTTTCGCGAGCCGAAGAACGTCCACCGCCACGATGGTCGCGCAGACCATACTTCTCTGTGTAGGTGAAATCGGCATGAGACGGGCGGAACACATTGCGCACATTCTCATAATCGCTAGAATGCTGGTTGGTGTTCCTGACGAGGAAGCCAATGGGACATCCTGTACTCTTGCCTTCGAAAACCCCAGAAAGGATTTCCACCACATCGCCTTCCTTCCGACCTGTCGTGATATTGCTCTGACCAGGACGGCGACGATTCAATTCCGACTGGATGAAATCGACATCAATGTCAATGCCCGCAGGCATGCCATCGACCACTCCGCCAATCGCATCACCATGACTCTCGCCAAAAGTGGTCAGCGTGAATATATGTCCGAACGTATTTCTCATCTCTCTTCTAACTATCTATTGTCCGTATCAATGGCATCCGCCACAGCCACCACTGCCACAGCCGCCACATCCTTCACTAGGATTGCAGTCACAACCACATCCAGCACATTCGCTCGTAGCATTGAGTGTCTGCGAGATTTCCTCATTGGTGGCAGGACGGCTATCAATCACATGACCCACGAAATGCAGGTCCTGACCAGCACGCGGATGATTCAGGTCGATGGTGACAGCATCCTTTTTGAGTTCAATGATGGTGGCATTGAATCGGCTACCATCCTCCCCCATCATCGGCACAACCGCACCTTCGTGAATGTAGTTGAAGTCAATCTTTCCGTTCACCATGAAGACCGTCTCCGGCACATCGAACATCAGTTCATCGTTGAATTCACCATAAGCGTCAGCACAAGGGATGACGAAATCGAACTCATCACCACGTTCGAGGTTACACACATTCTCCTCAAACTTGGCAAGCACCAGATTGAGACCACTGATAAACTGGAAAGGATGGCGACGGTTCGCCACCTCAACAGGTTCTTCATCTTCCTCACCATCCTCAATGGTGAAGAGTTTGTACGCAAGCGTTATATACTTATTGTCCATTTCCATATATATAATAATGTATCATTTCGATTTGCAAAGATAACAAGAAATTGGGAGTTGAGAATGAGGAATCAGGAATAATTTGCCATTCCATGTGTTTTTTCGTTGAAAAAATGATAATTCCTCATTCCTAATCCCTCATTCCTAATTTTATTCATTAACTTTGCAACACAAAATCAACCATTCATGAAGATAGGTATCATACAACACCGATGCGAGGCAGATGTCTCGACGAACATCAAGCGCATCGAAACAGGCATCAGAGACGCAGCTCGACAGGGGGCTGAGTTAATTGTGTTGCAGGAATTGCACAACTCCCTCTACTTCTGCCAAACTGAGAACACAGCACTTTTTGATTTGGCAGAACCCATTCCAGGACCCTCCACCGACCGCTTTGGGCAGTTGGCAAAAGAGCTCGGCGTCGTCATCGTCACTTCCCTCTTTGAGCGCCGTGCCGTTGGACTCTACCACAACACTGCCGTCGTGATCGAGAAAGATGGCACCATTGCTGGCAAGTACCGCAAGATGCATATCCCCGATGATCCTGCTTACTACGAGAAATTCTACTTCACCCCTGGCGACCTCGGATTCCATCCCATCTCAACCAGCGTAGGCGTGCTAGGTGTACAGGTATGTTGGGATCAGTGGTACCCTGAAGGTGCACGACTCATGGCATTGCAGGGAGCGCAACTCCTCATCTACCCTACCGCCATCGGTTACGAATCATCAGACACTCCTGACGAGCAAGAACGTCAACGAGAGGCATGGATGACAGTACAGCGCGGACATGCTGTGGCCAATGGACTCCCTGTCATCGCCGTCAATCGTACAGGGCATGAGGCAGACCCATCAGGGCAGACAAACGGCATCCAATTTTGGGGCAGCAGTTTTGTAGCAGGTCCCCAAGGTGAGATGCTTTACCAAGCTCCGAAAGACGAAGAAACTGTTGCCATCATCGACATCGACCTCCAGCGCAGCGAAAACGTACGTCGCTGGTGGCCTTTCCTCCGCGACCGACGCATCGAAGAATTTGATGGACTCACCCGACGGTTCATGGATTAAGGTGGAATCATCTAACGAAACAACAAGAAACATATGAAATACGGACTTATCATCACACTCGCCACCCTCATCTTGATGGGGTCTTGTCGACGCACGACGACAAACAATGAGACGGACACGAAGCAACAGCCAGAAAAGAAGGAGGCTCGGAAGCAGAACATCATCAAGAAACGCCTCGCCATTCCCTTCAACTTCAACTACATCACCAACCTTGGCAGCGTGGACATCATCTACACGCAGGGGGACTACAGTATGGAAGTAGAGGGCGACAGCACAACCCTGAACTACCTCATCACCGATTACGACAGCAACGTACTGACGGTCAATCTGGAGCTGGACAATAACATAGACATCAACCTCTACGGCAACACAAACAACGTCAAGATGTATGTGTCGGCACCAGAACTGAAATGTGTCAGCATCTGTGGCAATGGCAGTTTCGAGAGTCAAGACACGTGGCATGCAGAAGATCTCCAGTTGGGCGTGCTCAGCAGTGGAAGTATGAAAATTGGCAAGGTCGAATGCACCACCTTCAATTTGCAATCGACTGACATCGGTGACATCACCCTGACTGACTTACAGGCAGAAGATGCCAGAATTTACTCATGCAGTTCTGCCAACATCAACGCCAACATCAACGTCAAGAATCTCATTGTCATCAATGAAGGAACACAGAAGATGAAACTGACGGGTAAAGCCCAATTGGTAAGATTCAAGAATCCCAAAGATCCGAATCTCATCAATGAATTACAGTAAGCTTCATCTATAGAAAGCGTATAATATCATAATATAAAGAAAGCCGCCTGTCAAGAACAAGCGGCTTTCTCTGTTATTTATTACTCATCTCTTATTTCTTCAACTTGGCAATGCTTTCCGTCAAAGCGGCAATCTTCGTCTCAGCATCGCTCTGCTTCTTGCGTTCGAGCTCCACCACTTGTGCAGGAGCATTGGCAACGAAGCGCTCGTTGCTCAATTTCTTCTTCACACCAACGAGGAAGCCTTGCAAGTGTTTCAGTTCAGCCTCCATCTTCTGGATTTCAGCCTCCGTGTCAATGAGGTTGCCCAATTGAACAGCATATTCTGTTGTACCAAGCAAGAAGGTGGAAGTACCATCGCTCTTCGTTTGTACATACTGAATCTCTGCCAATGAAGCCATCTTCTTGATGACTGCACCCAAAGATGGACACTGAGTAATGTTCTTATCATCAGAAGCGCTGATGACCACCTCAAGAATAAGTGGCTCACGTGGCGAAATGTTCTTGCTCTGGCGAACGGCACGGACACCTGAGATGATTTGCTTGGCATCCTCATACTGCGCCATCAGTTCCACTTCAGCCTTGGTTGGTGCATCAAGAATGAGCGTATCGACCATGATGCTTTCACCCTCCTTACGTTCTGCGATGTGCTGGTAGAGTTCCTCTGTGATGAATGGCATGAAGGGGTGAATGATCTTCATCAGCTGCTCGAAGAAATGGAGTGTGGCCTTGAAGGTCTCTGCATCAATTGGGGCCTGATATGCAGGCTTAATCATTTCGAGGTACCAACCAGAGAACTCGTCGGTGAAGAGCTTGAACACAGCCATCAATGCCTCGTTCAAACGATACTTCGAATAAAGGTCGTTGATCTCAACAAAAGCCTTCTTGATGGTAGCCTCCATCCAAGCAATGGTCTTCTTGTTCTCCTCAGGTTGAGCAAGCGAGTCAGACACTTCCCAACCCTGCACCAGACGGAATGCATTCCAAATCTTGTTACAGAAAGCAGCACCCTGCTGACAGAGTTGCTCGTCAAAGAGGATATCGTTACCTGCTGGTGCAGAAAGCAGCATACCCATACGCACTCCATCGGCTCCGTACTTCTCAATCAAACCGATGGGGTCAGGAGAGTTGCCCAATGACTTCGACATCTTGCGACCGAGTTTGTCACGCACGACACCAGTGAAATAGACATTGCGGAAAGGCACATCCTTCTGATACTCCTCACCTGCCATAATCATACGAGCCACCCAGAAGAAAATGATGTCAGGGGCGGTCACGAGGTCACAAGTCGGATAGTAGTAATTGATTTCCTCATTACCAGGATTGTTGATACCATCAAAGAGAGAAATAGGCCAGAGCCATGAAGAGAACCACGTATCGAGCGCATCCTCATCATGACGCAGTTGATCAATGGTGATGTTCTCATATCCAGGAATCTTCTTGGCTTCTTCCAAAGCCTCCTCAGCTGTGAGCGCCACCACATACTTCTCTTCCTCTTCCTCAGCCGTAGGCAGGAAGTAAGCAGGAATACGGTGTCCCCACCACAACTGACGACTGATACACCAATCCTGAATGTTCTCCATCCAGTTGCGATAGGTGTTGACATATTTGGTGGGATAGAACTTAATCTTACCTTCCAATACCGGTGGCAGAGCAATGTCAGCAAAATGCTTCATCGAAAGGAACCACTGCTTGCAGAGACGAGGCTCCACCGCTGTATCCTGGTTGCGCTCTGAATAACCCACCTTGTTATCGTAGTCTTCCACCTTCTCCATCAAACCTGCGTTCTGGAGGTCGATGGTGATCTGCTTGCGCACATCCATTCTGTCCATACCCACATACAGACCAGCCTCCTCAGAGAGCGTTCCGTCAGGGTTGAAGATATCAATGGTTTCCAGATTGTGTGCCTTACCCAACGCATAGTCGTTCACATCGTGGGCAGGAGTCACCTTCAAACAGCCTGTACCAAACTCGATATCCACATAGCGGTCTTCGATCACAGGGATGACACGATTCACCAGAGGAACAATCACCTTATGACCTCTCAACCACTGGTTCTTCGGGTCTTTGGGATTGATACACATGGCGGTATCGCCCATGATGGTCTCAGGACGAGTCGTAGCCACCACCGCATAATAGCCCTTGGCATCCTTATGGATGATGTTGCCTTCCTGCTCTAATGTCTCAATCGAGACCTTGCTCCCAACAGACGTCAAGTTATCAGGGTCAGCCACATAATATTTCAGATGATACAGATGGCTCTTCTCATCACGATAAATCACCTCCTCCGTTGAGAGCACCGTCTGCGCCTTGGGATCCCAGTTCACCATACGGAGACCACGATAAATGAGTCCTTTCTTATAGAGGTCAACGAACACTTTCAACACACTCTCACTACGCTTCTCATCCATCGTGAAAGCCGTTCTATCCCAGTCGCAAGAAGCACCCAAACGACGCAACTGCTTCAAGATGATGCCACCATGTTCGTCTGTCCAAGCCCACGCATGCTTCAAGAACTCCTCACGGGTGAGGTCACGCTTCTTGATGCCCTGCTCCGCCAGACGGTTCACCACCTTGGCTTCTGTAGCAATCGAAGCATGATCCGTGCCAGGCACCCAACAAGCATTCTTGCCATCCATACGTGCCTTACGAATCAAGATATCTTGAATTGTATTGTTGAGCATATGACCCATGTGGAGCACACCTGTCACGTTAGGTGGCGGAATCACAATCGTGTAGGACTCACGACTATCGGGTTTGCTCGCAAAAAGTTTATGATCCAGCCAATACTGGTACCACTTGCCTTCCACCTCGGAAGGACTATAATTTTTAGCTAATTCCATTGGTTATAAAAATTTTGCCTGCAAAGTTAAGCATTTTTCTACACATTGCCATAAGGAAACCCCAAGTTTTATAAAGTGTCCCCATATTATCTTCACCCATACACCCCGGTTTTTCAGCATTTCTCCCCATTTTTCTCTAACTGATCACCTTTAACACTTAGCCTTCAATCTTCGCAAAGATAGTACAAAATCTCAATGAAGCGAAGGGAATGTGGTTAGAGGATAAAGAAAAGAGAGGCTCCGAGTGGATGCCTCTCCTAGTTATGCTATTTGGGTTGATTTTCGTCACACCATTTCTTCCTACTTTCCTTTGACTTTCTTGTCAAGCTTTGCCATCAATGCGAGGTCAGCTGGCGTGAGGGCATGATAGATGTAGTATTCTCCTTCCTCCTCCTCTTCATCATTCATCAACTCCAGCGTGAGGATGTTGTTGGTTACATCCCAGTAGTAAATGTCCTTCTGATTAAAATCAGTATTGCTATGAATTTCGAACACAGGTTCGTCATCTTCTGCCTCGTACACATCACCAACCCATTGGCTTGTGGAAGTACAAGTGACCTCGTCATTCTCAACAGTGTAAATAACAGTGTTCAATATACTATTCTCCGTGAAATCGAGCATGACATATTTCTTCTTACCATCTTCTTCTTGAACGCTGAACCATTTGCCCACATAGTCATCGCCCCACAAGGAGACATTGTACATGTTGATCAGATCCTTTTCTGCTTGGGATGGCCGGTGGTAGGTTAACGTCATCTCATACGGTTCCTCCCTCTCAACGATGAACGTAAGAAGCAGTTGGTCGTTGTCCAAGCTGTATGGGACAGTAGTGATATCTTTAGAGCCAATTTCGAAAGCAAAAGTTTGGAGTGTTTCATCAATGGAGTAGATGCCGTGGCGGCACATACGTTCCCAATATGTGATGGGTTCCATCGTGTCACCGATGTAAACATTTTGGTTCACGACACCATTCTCGTCCAAGGTGAGCAACACGTATTGCACGGAAGTTTCACTTTCTTCCTCGTCAATTAAATTACGATTAACGACAGCGAGCCACTCGCCCATCAGCGCCTTTGCTGTCGACTTCACGCGAGTCATGCTGAAGTTGGCGGTATAGGTAGAGCCATCCTCATTCTGGCGAAGGGCAGTCCATTCCATCTTGTCATTATCGATGGAGGCAATCTCCCAACTCTCACGTTTCTCCGTGGGGTCACCCACATTCTTCCAACGCGAACATAGCAACGTACCATCGACGAAATATTCTGCCATCGTGTTCACGTCAGCCACCCATTCGCCGTTGTCATTCTGTCTATAATAGATGAAAGTACCGTCTTTCTTATATTCCCAACGGTGTAACTGGGTATCGCTATAGGTATCTTGATCACTGGTGAGACGTCCCTCCCATATGCCAATGATGTCATCGCTGTAGTCTTCCGTCACGCGGACTTTGCGCTCTCTCAGGTCTTTCGTGATTCTGTAAGACTTGCCATCCACAAATGTCTCATTGTTGGTCACAAGCACCATCTCGTCATCTGTGATGGAGAAAATGTTGAGTTTATGCGAAAAAGAAATATTGGCATCAGGCAGTTCCACCGACTGCTCCAACATGTTGCCATTGATATTGGCACGACCTTCACAGTTGTTCACCCACACATTCAAGTCGCTGATGGCACTGATGGACAGGCTGTAATAAAACTTCGTGGCAGATTCGTAAGTCAACACTTGCTTAGAGTTTGTCGGCACAGGCTGACCATTCACTTCAGCCATCATCCACTTGCCTATGATCTTCTCCGAGAGGTTGTCAATAGGAGGGGTACCAATATGCTCAGCCTCGTCACTACTACAAGCTGTCAATAATGTCACTGTGAGACCGCAGGAAAGGATGGCGGCAAACATCCATAACAGATTCTTCTTCATATTTATGTTAAATTTAGGTTGGTATTGCTAAACAAGTTTCTTGTGCCTTCATATTTCTTGAAGATGAAGTTGTGTTCATTTTGTGATTTTGTTGGCAAAGGTAAATCATTTTCTTCACACATCCAAATATTTTCCCATTTTTTTGCGAGCCTCCTTCCAACGTGGAAAAAACTTGTCCATCAGCCCATATAAACGGATGTTGTGGTGTGGTTCCAGCAGATGACACAGCGCGTGAACCACAATGTGCCATTATTCGTAACGAATAGTTTGGGAAGGTTTGCCGATGCTAATGAGGTGGGAACTGCCCCAAATGACGAGTGTCGAAATGAGCAGGGTCACTACATTGACGGCCAAAATGAGCCACCAGTTGAATTGGATTGGCACAGAATCGATGTAATAGACAGAGGCATCGAGCGAAATGAGGTGGAATTGTTGCTGAACCCAGCAAAGGAGCAATCCGAAGATATTGCCCCACAGCATACCCTGCCCCACCAACATGATGCTGAACTGGATGAAAATCTTTCTCACCGACACGTTAGTCGCGCCCAACACCTTCAATGTTCCAATCATGTTGATACGCTCCAACATGATGATGAGCAATCCGCTGACCACCGTGAAGGCGCTGACCAAAATCATCAGAATCAGAATCATCACCACATTCATGTCCAAGACCGATAGCCAAGCAAATGTATGTGCTGCAATATCCTTGATACTGAACACTCCGTAGGTCACACCATTGCGGTCGGTGCCCTGATGAATGAACTGGAGTTTACGTGTCAACTCATCCACCCTTTCGAAGTCGTCCACCGTCACCTCCAATCCTGATGACATTTCCTGATCCCAGCCATTCAGTTTCCGAACGGTATAGATGTCTGTGATGACATAGTTTTTGTCATAGTCATTCATATTGGTGGCAAAAACACCTGCCACCTTGAGACGTCGTGCCCGCATCGATTCCTCGCCCATGAAGTAGGCGAAAATCTTATCACCTGTCTTCACACCAAGGTCACCTGCCACTTTCTGCGAAAGGAGTATCTCGTTGGTAGCTTCTTTTGAAGAGAACTTCGGCATCTTTCCCTCTATCAAGCAATGCTGGAAGAAAGAAAGGTCATAATCCTCGCCCACACCTTTGAAGGTCAAACCACGGAAATTCTCTTCCGTCTTCAAGATACCTATTTTCAAAGCAAACTTCTGAATGCGTCCGATGCCCCGCACCTTCTTCACCTTTTGTATCAACGTGTCGTTGGTCAAGACGGGCATCATTTCGTAATTCTGGTTCTGCGTTTGGCTCAACACCTGGATATGACTGCCAAAGCCTATGACTTTGGAACTCACCTCATGCTTGAAACCCAGCACGACAGCCAAACTCACCAGCATAACCGCCACACCGATAGCGACACCTAACATCGCTATACGAATGGCAGGACGGGAAAATCGTTCCCCGTCCTCCGATTTGTCCGCATAAATGCGTTTTGCTATGAATAGTTCGAAGTTCAACCTTAACTCTGACCTTAACTTTCTACTTTTCCAGGATAGGCTTCCAATGCTTTTCTCAGCACATACAACGCCCTCACAAGGTCTTCTTTTTTGAGCACATAAGCAATACGCACTTCGTTCTTGCCAGCACCAGGTGTCGTGTAGAAGCCCGAGGCAGGAGCCATCATCACCGTTTCCCCTTCATAGTTGAAATCGCTGAGACACCAAGCACAGAACTTCTCGCAGTCATCTACAGGCAACTTCGCCACCGTGTAGAACGCACCCATCGGGATGGGCGAATAGACACCAGGAATGCGGTTCAATCCATCTATGAGGCATTTGCGTCGTTCTACATACTCATCATAGATGTCGCGGCTGTACTCTTCTGGTGCATCCAAACTGGCCTCAGCGGCAATCTGTCCAATGAGTGGTGGAGAAAGACGCGCCTGGCAGAACTTCATCACCGCCTTGCGGATTTCTTCATTCTTTGTGATCAGCGCACCAATACGAATGCCACACTCACTGTAACGTTTCGACACAGAGTCAATCAGCACCACATTCTGTTCGATGCCTTCGAGGTGACACGCTGAAATGTAAGGAGAACCCGTATAGATGAACTCACGATACACCTCATCGGAGAAGAGATACAGGTCATATTTCTTCACGAGGTCGCGAATCTGATTCATCTCACGACGTGTATAAAGGTAACCCGTCGGGTTGTTGGGGTTGCAAATGAGGATAGCACGTGTGCGCTCATTGATGAGTTCCTCAAACTTCTCCACCTTCGGCAGAGAGAAACCTTCTTCAATCGTGGTGGCGATGGTACGAATCACAGCACCTGCCGAGATAGCAAACGCCATATAGTTGGCATAGGCAGGTTCGGGCACAATGATTTCATCGCCCGGATTCAAGCATGCCAAGAAAGAAAACAGCACCGCCTCACTACCACCACTGGTGATGATGATGTCATCCGCCGTCAAGTTGATGTCATACTTGGCATAGTAATTCACCAGTTTCTCACGATAACTGCGATAACCCTGCGAAGGGCTATACTCCAAAATCTTGCGGTCGATATTCTTGATGGCATCAATCGCCACCTGTGGTGTGGGCAGGTCGGGCTGTCCGATATTCAGGTGATAGACCTTGATGCCACGCTTCTTAGCGTCTTCAGCCAATGGAGCCAGTTTGCGAATAGGCGAACTGGGCATTTCCGTTCCTCGTATGGATATTTTAGGCATAATTGAATGTTGTTACGGATAATCTTAGCACTTGATATTGAGTTCCTTGATGATGGCAGAAATCTTCTCGAAGGTGGAGATGCGGGAAGGAACGAGAGGGAGACGAAGTTCGTTCTCAATCAATCCCATCGAATTGAGCATAGCCTTTACACCTGCAGGATTGCCATCAACGAAGAGAAGTTTGAAAAGTTCTGTGAACTTATGATGGATGGTCAGCGCATTCTGGTAGTCACCATTGAGGGCAAGACGCACCATACGGCTAAACTCCTTAGGCAGTGCATTACCAATGACGGAGATGACACCCACAGCACCTAAGGTAATCAGCGGGAAGGTGATACCGTCGTCACCAGAAATCACATCGAAGTGGGCTGGCTTGTTCTTGATGATGTCATCAATCTGGGTGAAGTTGCCTGATGCCTCCTTGATGGCCACAATGTTCTCACACTCGTTGGCAAGACGTAAAGTGGTTTCAGCAGTCATGTTCACGCCCACACGTCCTGGCACGTTATAGAGCACCACAGAGAGGTTGCGAGTGGCTGCAGCAGCGGCTATCGCCTTGAAGTGCTGATATAGACCTTCCTGAGAAGGTTTGTTGTAATAAGGACAAACGCTCAAGATGCCTTCGATGCCCTTGAAGTCACCTGTCTGAATCTGTTCCACCACAGCAGCCGTGTTGTTGCCTCCACATCCCATCAGGATGGGCACCTGACCATTCACCTTTTCAACCACGAGGTCTTTCACCTGCTGACGTTCCTCAGCAGAAAGCGTGGGAGTTTCGGCAGTAGTGCCCAACAGACAAATGAAGTCAATGCCATTGGAGAGTTGATAATCGAGCAATCGGCGGAGAGCGGTGAAATCCACCTTGCCTTCTTTTGTGAAAGGAGTGACGAGCGCAATGCCCAACCCCTTGAATTTATTACGTACCATATATATAATGTGTATTTTTTGCTAGTCTCTTTCTTTATGTGAAGTCTGGCAAAAGATGATTGTCATCCTTCAGTTTCTTGATCAGTTTATTGATGTTCTTGACGGCATAGTCACCCCATTGGCTCACAGGGAGGTTCTTGGGGAAATAACCCTCATACACCTTCTCCACCAGTTCAGGCGTATCCTGACAAGCCGTACGGAAGAAATGGAGGAATTGATCCTTGTAACCCATCTTCAAATAGGTGAGCGACTTGGCGGCAGGAATATTCTTGACGAATGGGCTCTTGCTCTTGGGAGCAATCTTGCTCACGGCATCCAGCACCTCCAGAGCGAACTGATCGAAGTTGTTCAACACAAACGTAAGGGCGATATCAACCCCCATCATCACCTGGTCTTCTGCCCACTGTAAGGCAAAGGCAAAATTGCGAGAAGCCTCCTCATACTCATTGATGGCCAGATTGTTGATGCCCAACATGAAGTAGGCCTCCGAATCTTGTGGGTCACATGCCGTCAGCAACCTATTGGCTTTGATGCTTTCCTGATAATATCCGTGACAATGATAGATGTCGCTAATATCAGTCAGAATGCGCTTGTAGAGGTCAATAAAATCGGAATAAATCTCCTGCTCCGTTTTCAGTTCCTTGCTGTCAGGTGGCAGGGTGTCCCTTGCATTGACGTACCTCAATGACACCGTCAACCTTTCATTCTCATAATAGTTGAGTAACTTGTTCAGTGCAGCAACAGCCGTTTTCTTTTCACCCTTCAAAAACAGTGCATCAGCGTAGGGAATGATTTGCAGGTTTTCGCCTCCCTTGTCCAGATATTCCTTGAACACAGGAATGGAAGCGATCTTCTCACCCATCGAATGAAGTGAATGTGCCTTTGTCAGCAGGGCTTCCATATCATTAGGCTTGACTGCCAAGGCGAAATCACAGGATTCAATGGCTTGGTCATATCGTTGCAGCATATACTGCGCAAGACCAAGGTTCGCCCACCCCTTCGGCAAATAAGGCTTCTCCTCCAGTACCTGCGTCAGTACCTCACACATCAAATCAGCCAATTCATTCTCACGACAGATGTCTGCCATCTGAACGTCTTCATCGTATTTGCCCAATGGCTGGAAGATGTCGATATATTCTCTCACCCATCGACGAACGGCTTCCACATCAAAATGCTTCTCTCCCGAGTCATCCCTACGAAGTTCAATCAAAGAAGAAATGATGTGTATGTAGTTTTCACGTCGTTGTCCTTCAGTCGGTTTCTCCCCATTCTCCTGTTTCATCCACTCACGCCACATCTTGTCAGCTTTCCGCACATGGTGATACTTGCCATATTCAATCTGCGCCAACTGGTACTTCACATCAGGATTCGTAGCATCTAATTGTTTCAGTACTTCCTCCGCCTCATCGAACTGACGTTGATAGATGTAAGCAGCACTCTGCACGATCATCAGCACCTCATCGTCACCATGAATTGCAAGTCCCCTGTCAATGGTATCCATCGACAAGTCCGGCTGGTCAATGCTGAGGTAGTAATCAGCAATATCGGCAAAATCGTCAGCATCCAGATAGATGCTTTCGTTCTTGTCCCGCTGCTCCTCATATGACTTCAGCAGTTCCTTGAAATCCTTCGACTGAAAATAATCGTTCGTCATGCAGTATTACTTGTTGATTTTCTTCCACGCATCTGTCAAACCAACCGTACGGTTAAACACCAGATGCTCAGGAGTGGAGTCAGGATCGACATTGTAGTAGCCAATACGCTGGAACTGCAAATAATCCATCGGTTGACGAGTGGCAAGCCACTTCTCCACATATGCCTTTTTGACCTCCAGACTGTTAGGATTGAGGAACGGACGCATGGCCTCAATACCACGCACATCTCCATGTTCCTTCGAATAAGCAGCCACTTCATCACGAGGGTTCTCCACCATCCACAGACGGTCATAATTGCGCACCTCAGCTTCGAGGCAATGGTTGCAACTCACCCAATGGATGGTCTTGCCCTTGATCTTCATATCGCTATGCGCCTGACCTGTCTTGGTCTCAGGGATGAGTTCGGCATGTATCTCCGTGATATTGCCCTCAACGTCCTTCACCACACAATCCTCAAGGTTCTCAGGACACTGGATGATGTAAGAGTTCTTCAAGCGAACCTGTTTGCCTGGTCCCAAACGGAAGAACTTCTTTGGAGCATCCTCCATGAAGTCATCGCGTTCAATCCACAATTCACGGCTGAACTCTATCTCATGTGTTCCGTCCGCTTCATTCTCAGGGTTGTTAATGGCAGAATAGACTTCTATCTCTCCCTCAGGGAAGTTGGTGATGACCAACTTGACTGGGTTGATGACGGCACTGACACGCTGAGCACGCTTGTTGAGGTCATCGCGTACAGCCGACTCAAAAAGTGACATCTGGTTCAGTGCATCAAACTTCGTATAGCCAATCTTATTGATGAAAGACAAAATACCTTCAGGACTGTAACCACGACGACGGAAACCACAAATAGTGGGCATGCGGGGGTCGTCCCAACCCTTCACAACACCCTCCTTCACCAAGATGAGGAGGTTACGCTTCGACAGCAGAATATGAGTCAGATTCAGTTTGTTGAACTCCGTCTGACGGGGACGGTTATCATCCATCGGATTGTCCGTACCATCCGTCTCCTTTGCCCAATCGACAAAGAGGTCGTAGAGTGGACGGTGGCTCACAAACTCCAACGTACACCATGAATGAGTCACACCCTCCCAATAGTCACACTGTCCATGTGTGAAGTCATACATGGGGTAAGCGTTCCATTTGTTCCCTGTACGCCAATGTGGCATATTCAGCACACGATAAAGGATGGGGTCACGGAAGTGCATATTGGGATTGGCCATATCAATCTTGGCACGCAGCACCATCTTGCCCGGCTCAATGTTTCCTGAGTTCATCTCCTCGAACAGACGCAAGTTTTCCTCGACAGGACGATCACGATAAGGTGAGTTCGTACCTGCCTGCGTCGGTGTACCTTTCTGCTCGGCAATCTGCTCGGAAGTCTGCTCATCGATATAGGCACGTCCCTGCTTGATCAGCGCAACGGCAAAGTCCCATAACTGCTGGAAATAGTCACTGGCATAATAGATATTTCCCCATTTGAAGCCCAGCCACTCGATGTCGCGCTTAATTGCCTCCACATATTCCGTGTCTTCCTTCTGGGGATTCGTGTCATCCATACGGAGGTTACACACACCTCCATACTTCTGCGCCATTCCAAAATCCAGCGCAATCGCCTTAGCGTGTCCTATATGCAAATAGCCGTTGGGTTCAGGGGGAAAGCGGGTTTGCATCCTTCCTCCGTTCTTGCCTTCAGCCAAATCCTTCACCAACTGTTCTTCAATAAAGTTGAGGGACTCTTTTTTACCCTCTTCTGTCTTGAGTTCTTCTGCGTTTTCTACACTCATGTCAACTGTTTCTTATGATCGTGTTCTGATATGAATTCTGTTCGTTTAATATATAATGTGTGTCATCCACTTCAATATTGGGTGCAAAATTACAAAAGATTTTCCTTGTTTCAAGCATGTTCTCCCATAAAAATGCCGAAAAAACATGATTTATGTTGAAAAACACATTTAGGTAAACTTGTTTATTCAAAAATAACCCCTAACTTTGCCATCGTTATCCTGAAAACAATCTTTTTACCTTAGAAACTAGTACCTAACATAGGTAAATGAAGGCGCCTCATTGTGAAATGAGCCGCCTTCAATAATTTAATGACCCATAGAAAGCATGTTTTTGCCAGTTTGTTTGTGGGGAGACGAAATAATCACTACATTTGCAACAACAAAACATTTAACCAAACTTATATAGCACATGAAACCTTTTATGGACGAGAACTTCTTGCTGCAAAGCGAAACAGCACAGAAGTTGTATCACGAACATGCGGCCAAGATGCCGATTATTGACTATCACTGTCATCTTGTTCCTCAGCAAGTAGCTGAAAACAAGCGTTTTGAATCCATTACTCAGATCTGGTTGGGAGGCGATCACTACAAGTGGAGAGCCATGCGTTCCAATGGTGTAGCAGAGCGTTTCTGCACAGGCAAGGACACTACTGACTGGGAGAAGTTCGAGAAGTGGGCGGAGACTGTTCCCTACACTTTCCGTAACCCCCTCTACCACTGGACACACTTGGAATTGAAGACCGCATTCGGCATCCACAAAACACTGAATCCTGAAAATGCCCGTGAGATATACGATGCGTGCAACGAGCAGATCAAGAACGACCCCAAATTCACCCCACGTGGCTTGATGAAGTACTACAACGTGAAAGTGGTTTGCACCACCGATGACCCTGTGGATTCTTTGGAATATCACAAGCAAGTGGCAGCCGACCCAACAATGGAGACGAAGATGCTCCCCACATGGCGTCCAGACAAGGCGATGGCAGTAGAGGTGCCCGCCAATTTCCAAGCCTATGTAAATAAACTTGCAGAGGTGAGTGGCAAGTCCATCAACAGCTTCAACGACTACATCGACGCCATTCAGGCACGTCACGATTTCTTTGCTTCGATGGGTTGTAAACTCTCCGACCATGGCATTGAGGAATTCTATGCCGAAGACTACACCGATGCTGAAATCAAGGCGATCTTCGACAAGGTGTATAGCGGTAAGGAACTGGCGCAGGAAGAGGTTCTGAAATTCAAGTCAGCCATGATGCACATCTTCGGTGTACAGGATGCCGAAGCAGGTTGGGCACAACAGTTTCACTATGGTGCCATCCGTGATAACAATTCGAAGATGTTCAAGCAATTAGGACCAGATACCGGGTTTGACTCCATCGGTGAGTTCAACACCGCCAAGAAGTGTTCGAAATTCCTTGACAAATTGAATGCAGAGGGCAAGTTGGCGAAGACCATTCTATACAATCTGAATCCCTGTGCCAACGAGGTGCTCGCCACCATGTTGGGTAACTTCCAAGATGGTTCCATCCCTGGTAAGATTCAATGGGGTTCGGGTTGGTGGTTCCTCGACCAGAAGGACGGCATGACAAAGCAGATGAATGCCCTTTCGTTGCTCGGTCTTTTGAGCCGATTTGTGGGTATGCTCACCGACTCACGTTCCTTCCTCTCCTACCCTCGTCACGAGTATTTCCGCCGCATCCTCTGCAACCTCGTTGCCACCGACATCGAAAACGGCGAAGTGCCCTACACGGGGTATGAAGCTGAGCGCGTGAACCAGATGATTGAGGACATCTCGTACAACAACGCCAAGAACTACTTTAATTTTTAGTTTAACTTTCGGAAGTTATCGCTGCGCTCGAAGTTATCGAAGTCCGAGAAGTTATCGCTGCGCTCGACGAATGCATTACTGCTGGTGATGAGTATCGTCGTTAACTTCGATAACTTCTTTAACTCCTCTAACTTCCACAAGTTGAGCACCTGCGAAACTTGAAAAAATTTAGAGCAAGTTGGCAACACCAGACTTTCGTTTCAAGCGATTCACCATCCGTCACGACCGTTCTGCCATGAAGGTCGGAACGGATGGTGTGCTGCTTGGAGCATGGGCAGGAAACCTCACACCTCTCACCCCACACCTCTCACCTCACACCTCTCACCTCACACCTCTCACCTCACACCTCTCACCTCACACCTCTCACCTCACACCTCACACCTCTCACCTCACACCTCACACCTCACACCTCTCACCTCACACCTCACACCTCTCACCTCTCACCTCACACCTCACACCCCAAAGATGTCTTGACATCGGTACAGGAACAGGGCTGATTGCCCTGATGCTGGCACAACGTTTTCCGACTGCCAAGATTGAAGGAATTGACATCGACACCGCTTCGATCAATCAGGCAAAAGAGAATGTCGAGAACTCTGTTTTCAAGGATCAAATCACCCTCAAGGAACAAGACTTCTCAGACATCGACTCTTTCTCTAACCAATATGATTTAATCGTCTCAAACCCACCTTTTTATACAGAAGACACTTTGGGAGGCAATCAAGCAAGAGACAGGGCACGACACGCCACTTCATTACCCTTCGAGACGTTGGTTTCGAACGTGGCAAAATTGTTGGTGAACGATGGACTTTTCAGCGTCATCATTCCCTATCAAAGTGCTGCCGATTTCATCAGCATTTGTGTGGTCAACAGACTCTATCTGACACGCAGAGTCAACATCCGTTCCACAGCAAGGAAACCCTTCAATCGTGTCCTGTTGGAGTTCAGCACTTCCATCCAACCCTCGGAAACCAGCACCTTGACCCTGTACGATTCTAATAACAACCGTTCTCCCGAATATACCCAACTGACCAACGATTTCTACTTATGAATTATCAGCAGATTATCGACAAATACTACCCAGAGGACAACGAACTGAAACACATCCTGATAGTGCACAGCCGAAGTGTGGCAGACAAAGCACTCACCATCGTGGACAATCACCCCGAACTGAATGCCGATCGTCAGTTTGTGGAGGAAGCCGCCATGTTACACGACATCGGCATTTTCCAATGTGATGCAGCAGGTATTCAATGCTTTGGTACAGCACCCTACATCTGTCATGGCACCATTGGTGCAGAACTGCTTCGCGAAGAAGGATTTCCGCGTCATGCCAGAGTATGTGAAAGGCATACAGGTGCTGGACTTTCCCTGCATGAAATCGAGCAACAGAATCTACCAGTTCCTCATCGCGACCTGTTGCCCGAGACCGTCGAAGAACAAATCATTTGCTATGCAGATAAGTTCTTCTCCAAGACCAAACTCACCACCGAAAAGACGTTGGAGCAAGCCATCCGTTCATTGTCCAAGTTTGGCGACGAAGGAGTGGAACGATTCGTTAAATGGTCTAAAAGGTTCGGCTAATTAGTATTTATTAAAATAAATATGCCGATTATTTCCTGAAAAAGTCGTACCTTTGCCCCGTTTTTATGAGAAGTCAAAGGTTCATAGCGTTTTTTCTCGTACTCATCACCGTACTTTCCACGACGGCTTTCAACTTCCCATTGGTCGGCAAATTACACAGAATTGTCGGCCATCAAGTTGTTGATAGCGTTGATGTTGACACAGCGGACAACACAAACCACAAAGCGATGGACAACATCCAACCCAGTGCGATGGACAGTACAAAGAGGGACACCACTGAAAGCGCAAAGGGAGAAACGGCACTTTCGGAATCTGATTCCCTGCTTCTGAACCTCGATTCGCTCAAAGCACGTTTTGACCGTGAACACGGCATTGAACCCAACAAGTCGAGAGCCATCCAGTGGAACGACTCTGTGGCAGCCGTGGAGGATTCCATCCATAAGGCACAGACGAAGAGTGCGCTCGATGCGCCTGTCGTCTATACCGCCAAAGACTCCATGACTTTCTTCATGGACACCAAAACAGCCTATTTGTATGGTAGTGCCGATGTGAAATACCAGAACATCGACCTCACCTCAGAAAACATCCACATGAACATGGATAGTTCAACTGTTCATGCCGTTTATGGACTTGATTCTCTGGGTAACAAATACGGCAAGCCCGTGTTCAAGGAAGGGAGCGATGAGTACAAGACGGAAACGATGTCCTACAATTTCAAGACCAAGAAGGGTTACATCACCAACATCTACACGGAACAGGAAGAGGGTTTCCTCACCTCCGAGGAGTCTAAGAAAGGTACGGAGGGCGAATACTATCTGCGTGGTGGTACCTACACGACCTGTGACGAAGAACATCCTCACTTCTACATCCGCATGTCACGTGCCAAAGTCCGTCCCGGCAAGAATGTATTCTCTGGTCCTGCCTGGCTCGTCGTAGAGGATGTACCACTTCCCATTGCTGTTCCATTTGCCTTTTTCCCCATCACCAGCACCTACTCCAGCGGTTTCATCATGCCCACCTACGGCGATGAGTTTACCCGTGGCTTCTATCTACGTGATGGAGGCTATTACTTTGCCATCAGTGACTACATGGACTTGAAGGTGACGGGTGAGATTTTCACCAAAGGTTCTTGGGGTATCGGTACACAAACCACATACAGGAAACGCTACAAATATTCAGGCAACTTCTATTTCAATTACCAGGTGACCAAAGAAGGCGAGAAAAATATGCCTGACTATGCTGTGACCAAGAACTTCAAGGTGCAATGGAGCCATCGTACGGATCCCAAGGCTTCGCCCAACAGTTCCTTCTCCGCCAGTGTGAACTTCGCCACACAGTCCTACGAGAAGAAAAACCTCTCCTCCCTCTATAATCCCACCTCCTACTCGCAGAGCACACGCACCTCGTCCATCGCCTATTCCCACAACTTCCGCAAGATAGGACTCTCCCTGTCCACCTCTGCCAACATCGCACAGAACATGCGTGATTCCACCCTTTCGTTGACCCTTCCATCCATGTCCTGGTCACTCGCGACGGTCTACCCCTTCAAGCGCAAGGTGGCTGTGGGAAAGGAACGTTGGTATGAGAAGATCAGCTTCAAATATACGGGTACGCTCTCAAACTCCATCAATACGAAAGAGGACAAACTGCTACATTCCTCCCTCATCAAGGACTGGAGGAACGGCATGAAGCATAACATCCCCATCTCCGCCTCGTTCAACATCCTGAAGTACATCAACATCACCCCGATGCTGAACTATACGGAACGTTGGTACACGAACAAAGTCATCCAGAGTTGGGATGAGGGCACCAACAGGGTGGTACGTGACACCATCTACGGATTCAACCGTGTGTTTGACTACAACCTCTCCCTTTCCGCCAACACCAAATTGTATGGTTTCTACAAACCGAATCCAAAGGTGTTTGGCAGCAAACTCCAAATGGTGCGTCACGTCTTCACCCCCACCATTAGTTACAGTTATGCACCTGATTTCGGCGATGAGAAATGGGGGTATTGGAAGACCTACACACGTACTGATGAAGACGGCAACGTATCATTGGTGTCCTATTCTCCTTATACAGGTTCGCTCTATGGTGCACCCAGCAAAGGCAAAATGGGTGCGATCAGCTTCAGCATCTCCAACAATGTGGAAGCAAAAATTAAGATGCGCAATGACTCCCTCAAGAACATCAGCATCATCGATGAACTCGGTGCTTCCCTCTCCTACAACATGGCGGCCACGACCCAACCCTGGTCAAACCTCTCCACCCGCATGCGTCTGAAATTTGGAAAGACCACCTTCAACATGAGTGCCGTCTTCATGACCTATGCCTACGAATTCGACAAGAACGGAAATGTGGTTGTAGGCAATCGCACGGAATGGTCTTATGGACGTTGGGGACGTTTCCAGGGCATGTCAAAGAACTTGTCCTACACCTTCAACAACCAAAGTTTCAAGAAGATTAAGCAGGGCATCAAGAAACTCTTCGGTCACGGAGAAGACGAAGAACCAGAAGTAGCAACCGAGATAAACGTGGATGAGGAGAATCTCGATAATTTAGAGACCAACATCGATGACCCCAACAAGCAGCGCAAACAAACCAAAGAATCGTCTGACGGACTGGATAAGGATGGTTATATGAAATTCGAGATGCCTTGGTCATTCTCCGTCTCCTACGGTATCACGATGTTTGAAGACCGCAGCAAGGACATCAACGTGAAGACCATGCGCTACCCCTACTCCTTCACACAGAACTTAAACTTCTCAGGTAATCTGAAGTTGGCTAGCAACTGGAACTGCAACTTCTCATCAGGTTGGGACTTCAACACCAAGAAGATATCGATGACCACCGTGAACATCTCACGCGACATGCACTGTTTCAACATTTCCTGCGGACTTGTGTTCGGCTTCTACACCAGCTACCACATCTCGCTCCGCGCCAATGCCAGCACCCTCACCGACGCCCTCAAATACGACAAGAAATCCAGCTACTCATCCACCATCCAGTGGTACTAGTTAAGGTTATCGTTAAGGTTAAAATTATGTCAAGAATACTCGCCATAGATTACGGACAGAAACGCACAGGCATCGCTGTGACCGACACGTTGCAGATGATTGCCAACGGACTTGCCACCATAGAGACGAAGGAGCTGGAGAAGTTCATCGTTGACTACATGGCGAGGGAGGACGTGACCACCATCGTCGTGGGCAAGCCCACCCAGATGAATGGAACCGACAGCGAGAACATGAAGCGCATTGAACCCTTCTTCAACCGATTGAAGCGCCTCTTCCCAGACAAGGAGATCGTCTATTACGACGAGCGATTCACCTCCGTCCTTGCCCATCAGGCCATGCTACAAAGTGGCATCGGAAAGAAAGCCCGGCAGGACAAGGCACTCGTCGATAAGATCAGCGCCACCATCATCCTGGAGGACTACCTCCAAAGCAGAAATTGTAAATTGTAAATTGTCAAATTGTAAATAGACTAAATTGTAAATTGGACTCCGGCTTTGCCGCCTGAGTACCTAAATATAAAAAATAAATAATACACGAAGAAATTGTCAAATTGTAAATAGAGTAAATTGTAAATAGATAAATGATCCTTCCCATGTACATATTCGGTCAGCCTGTGCTACGCAAGACTGCCGAGGAGATAGACTTCGAGTCCTATCCCAATCTGAAAGAACTCATCGCCAACATGTTCGAGACCCTCGAGCGTTCTGAGGGCGTCGGACTGGCAGCTCCCCAAGTAGGTCTGCCCATCCGTCTCTTCATCATCGACCTCGACGTACTGGCAGAAGATGAGCCACAATACAAAGGCTATCGCCACACCTTCATCAACCCCGAGATTCTGGAAGAGAGTGATGAGACTGTCTCCATGTCTGAGGGCTGCCTCTCCATTCCAGGCATCAACGAGAGTGTGAAGCGTCCTGCCAAAGTGCTGGTCAACTACTTCGATGAGAACGGTGAAGAGCAGGAACGTTGGTTGGAGGGTTTCGAGGCACGTGTGTTCCAACACGAGTACGACCACCTCGAGGGCAAGATGTTCGTTGACCGTCTCTCCCCCTTCCGCAAGCAGATGATCAAGTCCAAGCTGCTCGCCATGACCAAAGGCAAATTCTCTGCTCACTACAAATGCAAGGCGAATAGGTGAGATGGAAGATGCGTGATGTAAAATGTAAAATGTGAGATGTTAGATGGAAGATGTATGATGTAAGGGTATGAACTGGTGTCTTCGTGTCATATTATCTATCGCGTTAGCCCTTCCCCTTTGGGGAATGGGAGGCTATGCCCAGATCAATACTGACCGCATGATGAACATCGCACGCAATGCCCTTGCCTACGATGATTACGTACTCTCCATCAGTTACTTCAACCTGGTCATCAACTATAAGCCTCACCTCTACGAACCCTACTTCTATCGGGGTGTCGCCAAATTTTATCTTGACGACTATTCCGGTACTGTCCTCGACTGCACCGAGGCCATTCAACGCAATCCCTACTTTCCCAACAGTTATGAGCTGCGGGGACTTGCTTACATCAACATGAACAAGTTTCCCGAAGCCATTCAGGACTACGAGAAGGTCACAGAGATGTCACCCGACACCCGTACCCTTTGGCACAATCTGGCACTCTGCCACCTCGAGATGGACAGTCTCGACCGAGCGGACAGCATCACCAACATCATCATTCGCAAGTGGTCCAAGCAAGCCGACGGCTATACCCTCAAGGCACAAGTCTTCATGCAGAAGAAAGACACCACCGCTGCTGAGGTCTGCATCGACAAAGCCCTCGAGGTGGACAAGTTCAATCTCCATGCCCTGGTCGCCAAGGCCAACATCTTGATGAGCCATGAGCAGTACAGTGAGGCCATCCCCTATTTCGACGAGTCCATCCGTCTCAACCCCAAAAATGCGGGAAGCCTCATCAATCGAGCCCTCTGCCACTACCACCTCAACCGCTATCGTGAGGCGATGGCAGACTATGACCAGGCACTCGAGATAGAACCCCGCAACTTCATCGGACACTACAACCGAGGACTGCTGCGAGCCAATGTGGGTGAAGACAACCTCGCCATCGAAGACTTCAACTTCATCCTCTCCATCGACCCCGATGACATGATGGCCACTTTCAACCGCGCCACCCTGTTGGAGAATATCGGTGACTATCGAGGTGCCATCCGTGACTACACCACCGTCATCAACGAATTTCCCAAGTTCCTGTATGGTTACGAACGTCGTGCAGCTGCCCGTCGCATGGTGGGTGACAATGCTGGTGCCAACCGTGATGAGGAACACGTGCTGAAGGAGCAGATTGCCCAGCGTTATGGGTATGCCACCTCCACGTCACGTCAGAAAAACAAGACCCGCAAGATGTCACAGGTCAACCTCGATGACTACCAGAAACTGGTCGAGGAAGACAGTCACGACCCAGAACCCACCTACGAAAGCGAGTATCGTGGCAAGGTGCAGAATCGTGAGCAGGAAGCCAAACTCATGCTTCCCAACGCCAACACCTACAAACTCTATCAGGATGCCGGTCAGACAGCCATCCTCACCACCTTCGAACAAGCATTCCAAGCAGCACAGGCTGGCAACATCAACGAAGCCATCTTAGGCTTCACACAAGTCATTGAACAAAACGACCACATCGCCGAAGCCTATTTCAATCGTGGTCTGCTCTACCTCCTCCTTGACGATACACCCCAAGCCATTCCCGACCTCTCCAAAGCAGGAGAACTCGGCATCTATCAAGCTTATAACATCATCAAGAGGAACCAAAATATCAAGAAGCTTTAAGGGGTAGTTTGCGTTCCACCCAAGAGTACCATAAAAACACGATCGCAAAGATCAGACCTTTGCCAACAACGCCTCCAGTCGCACCACCTCTTGCTTGTATTCCTCCGCTTTGAGGAATTCCAGATGCTTGGCAGACTCCTTCATCAGTTTGCGATTACGCTCGATGGCACGACGCAGTTCTTCGGGCGTCATGGCATTGTAGATGGTATCGACCTCTGATTCAGCCGCCAAGGACGCATTCTCCTCAATATAGGCATTGCCGATGTATTCGACAGGTCGATGTTGATTGATGGCAATCTGTGCCTTCTGTATCTGTGTGGGGGTGATGCCATGTTCCTCGTTATAGGCCATCTGCTTCTTGCGACGGCGATTGGTCTCATCGATGGTCTGCTGCATGGTCTCCGTGATGGTTTCCGCATACATGATGGCAAGCCCATGCACATTACGGGCAGCACGACCAATAATCTGTACAAGCGAACGATGGTCACGCAGAAATCCCTGATAGTCGGCATCAAGAATCGCCACAAGCGACACCTCCGGGATGTCCAATCCCTCACGAAGGAGGTTGATGCCGATGAGCACTTCATAGGTGCCAGCCCGGAAATTGTTGATGATATCCACGCGGTCAAAGGTATCCACATCTGAATGGATATAGTTCGCCTTGATGCCCACGCTGTTGAAGAAGGCCGATACCTCCTCCGCCTGTCGTTTGGTGGAGGTGATGACGAGGGTACGCTCCCCCACCTCATTGCGCTGATGAATCTCCTCGATGAGGTCATCCATGAAGTTGAGTTTGGGTCGCACTTCAATAGGTGGATCCAACAAACCCGTAGGACGGATCAACTGCTCCACAATCACACCTTCCGCACGTTCCAACTCATATTCAGCAGGGGTCGCTGAGACATAGATGGTCTGTGGCGTCAATTCCTCAAACTCTTCCAAACGCAAAGGACGGTTATCAAGGGCAGCTGGCAATCGGAAAGCATAATCCACCAGATTCTCTTTGCGGTGACGATCTCCTCCCCACATCGCCTTCACCTGAGGAATGGATTGGTGACTCTCATCGACAATGAGCAGATAATCCTCCGGAAAGAAGTCAAGCAGGCAATACGGACGCTCTCCTGCTGCACGTCCATCGAAGTAGCGGGAATAGTTTTCGATACCCGAACAATGTCCCGTCTCACGAATCCATTCCAGGTCATTGGTCACTCGCAACTCTATCTGTTTTGCCTTCTCCATATCCCCCCGTTCCTCATAGAAAGCGATCCGTTCTTGCAAGTCAATCTCGATGTCGTGGATGGCCTTTTGGGTCTGCTCTTTTGTGGTCATGAAGAGGTTGGCAGGATAGATTTTGTACTCCTCGTAGGAGGTGATGGGATAGAGCGTATGGATGTCCAATTCCTGAATCGAATCAATTACATCATCGAAATAACAAATTCGTAGAATTTTCTCATCATAAGCAAGATACACATCCACAGTCTCACCCTTCACTCGAAACTGTCCACGTTCCAATTCATCCACCGAAGCCAGGTCATTGTTGGTGTAAAGCATATCCACCAACTTGCGGCGCAACAGTTCTTGGGGCAGGTCTTGATCCACCCGAATCGTGAGGATATTTTCCGCATAACTGGTGGGGGCTCCCATACCATAGATGCACGACACGGACGAGACGATGATGACATCTTTCCGTCCAGAAAGCAAGGCTGAGGTAGCTGCCAGACGACGACGATCCAGGTCTTCATTGATGGCCAAGTCCTTTTCGATGTAGGTGCCCGTCGAGGGGATGTATGCCTCCGGCTGGTAGTAGTCATAGTAACTCACATAGTATTCCACGGCATTGTTGGGGAAGAACGCCTTCATCTCCGTATAGAGCTGGTGAGCCAAGGTCTTGTTGTGACTGAAGATGAGCGTCGGCTTCCCCACCTTCTGAATGACATTCGCCATCGTGAAGGTCTTGCCAGACCCCGTCACACCCAAAAGGACCTGGGCAGGTACCCCATCCAGTACACCCTGGGCGAGTTGCTCAATGGCTTGAGGTTGGTCACCCGTAGGCTGAAACTTCGATGTCAGTTGAAAATCCATGTTCGTCTTTCTTCGCTTTCAGAATTGCAAAATTACGACTTCTATCTGTAATAATCCATAAAAGGGCGTGTTTTTTCTAAAGAAAAGTGAAATATTCCCTCTCCCTTACCCATTCTTCGTGAAAATCTTCGTAACTTTGCGCTCGAAATTCAAAACAGAATGAAGAAAGCATTAACAATCGCGTTGATTTCAGTATTGCTGTTGAGTTCTTGTCACTCCTACAATAGGCTGCTGAAATCAACTGATTATGGTTACAAATACGAAGCCGCAAAAGAATATTATTTTGCGGGGCAATATACATGGTCATACCAACTGTTGGAAGAACTCATCATGGTCATGAAAGGCTCAGACCGTGGTGAGGAATCCCTCTTCATGTTGGGCATGTGTTTCTACAACCTCCGCGATTACGAAACTGCCACCATGTACCTCGACAGGTACTCCAAGACCTATGCCAAGGGAGAGTACACGGAACTGGCACGTTATTACAGCGGACGAGCCTCCTACATGCAGAGTCCTGACCCCCGTCTCGACCAGTCTCCCACCTATGCTGCTTTGGAGAAGTTGCAGGAGTTCCTCGAGTACCACCCCTACTCCGACCTGCGGGAGGAAGTGAACGACATGATGTACGACCTGCAAAACCGATTAGTGCAGAAAGAGTTTGAGAATGCCCAACTCTACTACAATTTGGGTTCCTATATCGGTAATTGTCCCAATGGAGGCAGCAACTATGAGGCTTGCATCATCACAGCCGAGAATGCATTGAAGACCTTCCCTTACACCCGACTTCGTGAAGACCTTTACATGATGATTCTGCGTAGCCGCTATGAACTGGCACAGCGAAGCGTCATTGAGAAGAGCGAAGAGCGTTATTTGCAAACCGTCGACGAATACTACGGATTCAAGAATGAGTTTCCTGACAGCAAATACATGAAGGAAGCCGACCAGATTTACAAGCGTTGTGCTTCCAAACTGAAATTGAACGAAGACAAAGCAATGAATTAAAACATACAAACAAGATATCATTATGGATTTCAAGAAGACAAATGCACCTACCTCCACCGTGACACGTAACTTGATGGATTTAAGCCGTGACACCAACAATGTGTATGAAAGTGTAGCGATCATCGCCAAGCGTTCCAACCAGATTGCCGCCGAGATGAAAGACGAGCTCGCCAAGAAGTTGGTAGAGTTTGGTGCACACACCGACACCCTCGAGGAAGTGTTTGAGAACGAAGAGCAGATTCAGATTTCTCGTTACTACGAGCGTCTGCCCAAACCCACACTCATCGCCACCCAGGAGTTTCTGGAAGACAAGATTTACTTCCGCAACCCCTCCAAGGAAACAGACAGAAACCTCTAACGTATGATTCAGCGAATACAAACAGTTTATCTGGCACTGGTGCTCATCCTCTCCTTTGTGGGACTCATCTCCACCATCGGAGAATGGACAGTGGCAGAGACTGTTGTGGCACATTTCAGCAACTTCACCTTTGGCGCTGAGGGACAGTTCAAAGCATTGGACGCCACCAGTGGTCCCTGGTGTTTGGGTGTGCTCCTCATCATGGTCATGTTCCTCTCCGCGATGAGCATCATGCTCTTCCGTAAGCGTATGCGCCAATTGAGGCTGACCATCATCAGCACCATCCTGCTGGTAGGTTACGTGGCAGCCTATGCTTTCTTCGCCTACATCTATCAAGAGAAAATGGGTTTATTGTTGGCAGACAGCGCAGGTGAATTGGCACCGACTTTTCACCTGAAATTTGTCGCCACCTTCCCCGTACTGAGCATCATTTTCAACTGCCTCGCCATCCAAGGTATCCGTAAGGATGAGGCGTTGGTACGCTCGCTCGACCGCATCCGGTAGTTCTCTTTCCTTCACAGGCAACCTCTTCCTTTATATATAATAATGTGTAAAGAGGACTGGCGAAAAGAAAATTTCATTTCATGGCTTTTTTTTGCGGAAATGTTTTGTCAGTTAAACAAAAAGTAGTACCTTTGCACTCGCAAATGCGGAAATAGCTCAGTTGGTAGAGCACAACCTTGCCAAGGTTGGGGTCGCGAGTTCGAGTCTCGTTTTCCGCTCCCCTGCAAGAAAGAGCAGGTTCGTTCTTTGAGAACCAAACAGGCAATGCCCACGTGGCGGAATGGTAGACGCGCTCGTTTCAGGTGCGAGTGTTGAGAGACGTGCAAGTTCGATTCTTGTCGTGGGCACACAGAAAGAGAATGGAGAGGTGGCGGAATGGTAGACGCGCTACTTTGAGGGGGTAGTGGGCTCAGCCCGTGGGAGTTCGAGTCTCCTCCTCTTCACTCAGAAGCCACAATGGACAATCAATCCATCAAATCCCTGCGGAAATAGCTCAGTTGGTAGAGCACAACCTTGCCAAGGTTGGGGTCGCGAGTTCGAGTCTCGTTTTCCGCTCTAAATAATGGTTCATAATAATTAAGGGATTTTTTCGTGATTTGTGTTTGCGAAAATGTGAATCACATGTGCGGAAATAGCTCAGTTGGTAGAGCACAACCTTGCCAAGGTTGGGGTCGCGAGTTCGAGTCTCGTTTTCCGCTCATCATTTAGACATTCGTTTTTTCATAGCATTCGTGCATCAGAGGTCGTGAGATTTCTGGTGCATTTTATATTTCTAAACGAACGAGAGCCGAGACTGCATTCCTTGCAATCTCGGCTCTCGTCTGTCAACAATTCTATTGTATCGTATTCTTTGAGCGTTCAGCCGCTATGTCTTTTTCTTATGCTGGATATGCGACTGAATCATGTCACAAGTGATACGCCAGTTGTCCCTGTCTTCCATTTGCTCACGCAGTTCGTGGAATGCTTTCTCACGCTCTTCCTCCTCCACCCAGTTAGGGCTCAGGAATTCCATCTTCCCCGTCCCCGCATTCATCATCTTGGTATCCTTCCAATATGGCTTTCTGCTGCCATTCCATTTGAGGGGGTCAGCATAATCATCCGTCAGTCCTTGGGACAGCGTCACCCATCGGAAGGCCTTGCCCCCATTTCTGCGGGTCTCCACTAGCATCCTCGAACCCAGATAGCAGAAAGGTTTCAGGATGGTGTGGTTGTCATCGTTGAGGATGACGATGTCATGGATCACCGTCAGTTTGTCATTGTAGAAGATATCCCTCTTATTGACAGGCTTCGGCATGAGCGACGAAGGTCGTCTGAGCTGATACTGGTTCTCCCCTACCCTGATCATGTCCAGGTTGCCCACACGTTCAAAGGTCGGCTGGACATCATAATACGTCCGTCCCTTCCCATCCCAGTAGGTCATCTTTCCTGTTGAGGACTGACCATAGAAGAGGTCACCCTCCTGCTTCACGCTTCCATAAAATGCCGCTTTCAAGTCACGTCCCTGCTGGTCAATCACCGTCACCTTGTTCCTGAACATCACGTAGGGATATGTGGCCAGTGCGAAATAGCCGTCCGAGATTCTCTTGATACGTTCAAATGCGGCAGGGCATGTCACCTTCCCGTCAAACATGATGCCGTACTTCCCATTCTGGATGAACACCTCCACATTGCGATGCGCTTGACCCCTGCGTTTGATGCGCACCATCTGCAAGTTCACCAGCAGCCTGTCATCCATGTCATCCCTGACCACGATTCCCCGCTCATCCGTCTGACTGCCCTTGCCTGCGAGTTTCCCGAGGAAGGTCCTTCCCCAGTCACGCTCATCTGTCGGCAGTCCGAAGACCTGATACATCCCCACCTGGTCGAGAATCATCACCGCCTCCTTCCCTTTCGAGACACGCATGCCACGTCCCACCTGCTGGAGGTACTTCGACAGTGACAAGGTTGGGCGTGCCAGTTGGATAAACTCCACCTCTGGACAGTCATATCCCTCCGAAAAGATATCCACATTGATGATGACATCGATCTTCCCTTGCTGATACGCATCTGTCGCCATCTTCCTTTCCTTGGCAGGTGTCTTCGCGTCAATCACGCAGCAGTTCACCCCCTGCAACTGGTAATAGTCCGCGATATGCTGTGCATGCTGACGGTCGATGGCATACACGATGCCTTTCTTCCCCTCCGCAAACGCCTGATAGGTGTTGTACAGGTGCACGATGCTCTCCGGCACATCCATCACTGTCGCCAGTTCCTTCGTCTGGTAGTCCCCATCCGCACCCCGCTTCTTCAGCAGGTGAATCTTCTGTATCGCCATGCTGTCAGGACGGGCACTCACATACTCGAAGTCACTCAGCCAACCCTTATCGATGAACTCCTGAATGCTCCACGATTGGAGGAGCGTGTCAAACAGATCCGTGAAAGGTGCGTTGTTCAACCTGCATGGCGTGGCGGTCAATCCCAAGAACTTCGCCTCCGGCCATCTTTCCCACAGCATCCGGTACGTCTTAGCCAGTGCATGATGAGCCTCATCCACGATGATCAGTTGAGGGTTATAAGGTTTAGAGTTGAGAGTTTAGAGTTTAGGGTTAGGTCACACAGAAATGACTCCGTCGAGCTAAAGGTTCACAGAAAATGATAATAAGTCACACAGATCCCTCAGATCTTCACAGATTTTTTAGGATGGCTATGCCGTAGGTGAACCAACGGCGAAGGGAAGGACAAAGTATTATCATCTGGAAAGCTCGCTCTCCGAGTGATAATCTTGGTCATCCCGATGGTATGAGCGATGCACATACTGAGCCATCCGAGGTTTTTCTGCGAAGCAGGGTTTTTAAGGTTTTTGTTATAATTAATAGAGGTATGAGGTGAGAGGTGTGAGGTATGAGGTATGAGTTTGGGGTTGAGAGTAACTTTCACTTTTAGTTTTTAGTTTTTAGAGGGAAGAGGGGTGAGATGGAAGATGGGAGATGGGAGATGGATGATGTTAAATGGTAAATGGTAAATGGTAAATGGAAGGGGGTGGTTTTTTAATTTCTTGGTGAATTATTTGGGGGGAGTGAAAAAAGTTTGTACCTTTGTTTTACTTTTTCAAGAGAGGAGTGATAATGGGGCAATATATGCATAGATTGCTACACATATTTTTTCTGGTACTTCTGACGTTGCCGCTTCGTGGGCAAAGTGAGGAGACGAACCGTATTCTGTCGTACATCCAGAAGGCGATGAACTTCAACAAGGTGGTGCCACAGGAGAAGGTGTATCTGCACTTTGACAACATGGGGTATTTCGAGAACGAGACGCTATGGTTCAAGGCGTATGTGACGAGGACGGACAACGGACATGCCTCTGATCTGAGCAAGGTGCTGTATGTGGAGCTGCTGAACCCGACGGGGGATGTGTTGCAGACGTTGAAATACCCGATTGACTCGTTGGGACGGTCGCATGGGGAGATGAAGCTGGACACGATCATGGGGTCAGGACTCTATGAGGTTCGTGCCTACACCCGCTACATGACCAACTGGGGCACGAATGCCGTGTTCTCTCGTGTCATCCCCGTCTTTAAGGCACCAACGACGGAGGGTGACTATTCCGACCTGACCATCACCCCTATCCCCTATCACGAACGACTTCCCAACTGCCGGAGTCCTTTAGACTCTCTTTATGTGCAGGCGGTGGGTGAAGGCATCTATTCAGATGGCCTTGCCAAGACCATCAGCGTGCAGTTCTACCCAGAGGGAGGGGATTTGATTGCAGGGAAGAAGTGTCGTGTGGCAATGCTGGCAGTGGATGACAACGGACATCCGTATCCAGGGGAAGGCTTTGTGATGAACGAGGCGGGCGATGTGCTTGCCAACGTCCAGACGGACACATTGGGCAGAGGACTCTTTGAGCTGGTGCCAGACACGGGGAAACTCACCTTCCAGATGCGGAACTTGAAGAAATCGGAGCGAAGTAATGTGCAGTACTTCACCTTGCCTGAGGTCAAGACGGAGGGCTGTGCCCTCAGTGTGGATGCCGTGAATGAACAGATGCTTGCCACGCTGCAATGCACGAAGGGCATCTGTGGCGATATGCTCGGCTATGTCCTCATGCATAATGGCAATATCATCCGCTGCGACACGATGAAGGCTGTGCCGCTCATGGAGATTGAAATGGACAGAGCATCAATGCCTGAGGGGGTGAACCAGTTGACCGTCTTTGACAGCTGGGGAAGAATCATGGCGGAGCGGCTCTTCTTCATCTGTCCCCAACCAGACAAGAGCGACAGCATCAGCGTCACTACCCTCACCCAGCGGCTGAAACCCTGTGGGAAGGTGGAGATGGAACTGCAAACACGTCCCAACGCCAACCTATCCTTCTCGGCGATGGATGCCCACACCATGACGAACGGCAAGCAGGGAAATATGAAGACCTGGATGCTGCTGAGTTCTGAGGTGAGAGGGTATATTCCCAATGTGGATTATTATTTCGAGGCAGATGACAAAGCGCACAGGAGGAATGCCGACCTGCTGATGCTGACGCAGGGCTGGCGAAGGTATGACTGGCGACTGATGTCGGAACGCTACACCTTCCGCAAGACACAGCCCATCGAGGACCAGTTCTATCTGTACGGACAATTGAAGGAATACAGGAAGCGGAACCCCGTGTCGAACGTGCATCTGTATGTCAGTCTCTACAACCAGCAGGGACAGAGTCTGATCGGCAATGGCACAACGGATGCCGAGGGGAATTATGCCTTCAAGATGCCGTTCATGGATGGTGAATGGAAGATGAACATCTACACCACGAGGGACATGAAGAAGAAAGAGAAGCGGAAGACCTACTATGTGGGCATCGACCGGCAGTTCTCACCCAAGCCAAGGTACCTCACGCCCCTTGAGACAGCCATCCTGCATCCGCTCCAACCGAACGCGTTCGTGAAAAGCCCCTTCCAAGAGGAAGAGGAGGAGGAATTTATCCCCATCACACAGAAAGACCATGTGCTGCAAAATGTGACGGTGAAAGCCAAGCGGCGCTACTTCACCAATGATGACTGGAGATACAAGAATGAGGCGTATGGAAAGCTCTATGCGTCGTTTTACTACAATGTGGACAGGGAACTGGACAACATCCTTGACAGGGGAGAACCTGTACCGACGATTGGAGAATTTATCAATCAAAAGCTGAAAACGGATTTGGACCAATATGGATATGAAGCCCGAAACGAAGGAAAAGGGAGAAATATCTCATTTATCTATGACAACAACGAAGGTTCCAGGGCTGAGTTCCTGGATGAAGTAAAGTCCATCTATATTGTATTTAATGAGAAAATGCCTGCCTCATTGGGTATGTGGGAGCTCATCGATAGCCCCGATCATAACATCTTTATCTATATTTATACCCATCGCGTCTTCTCCGCTGAGAGCAACAAGGGACTTCGCCGCACCTATTTCCAAGGCTTCAACCAAGCCTCCACCTTCAAGACCGAGGATTACAATGTGATTCCACCGATGGCTGACTTCCGACGCACCATCTGGTGGCAACCTGACGTCACCACCGATGCACAAGGCAAGGCCAAGGTGGAGTTTTTCAACAACTCCACCTGCGAGGAAATGTACATCAGTGTGGAAGGGATGACGGAAGACGGGCAGGTGTTGGTGAATGAGTAAATCTTACAAGTTTATTCCGTCGAGCCATTGGCAACACGCCCTCCCCTCTCGAACTCACTGAGCTTCTTCAAGTAGTAGGCACGAAGATCCTCCCATTTGTAATATGGATACTGATCGGTGGGGATGGGAAGCGTGGCTTCCTTCTCATTAAGGAGTGCCTTGACGAGGATGGGTGAGGAGGGGGAGTGAGAGGTGAGAGGTGAGAGGTGTGAGGTGTGAGGTGAGAGTTTGGCGTTTTTGGGACGATAGAAGACAAGTTGGATGTTGCATGCCATCGGGTAGATGCGATAGTTGACCCAATAGTCCTCGAGGTGGTCGAGGTCTTGCACCTGACGTCCACAACTATCCAGTTCCATCAGACAGGCAAGCGGCATGACGCACACCTCATGTCCGAAACGGAGGGTGGCACCATTCTTAAACGACTTGGATGCCATCACGGTATCGGTGGTTTCAATCATATTGTGCAAGAGGTCTGCTTGGTTGAACTGCATGATGCTCCCTGTCTGTGGAGCAGCACCATAGCCAAGATACCAATCGATGTTGACGATTTTCCAAAGGTCGTAGCACTCCTCTTTGGTGAAGAGGTTCCACATGTCCTCGCCAAAACTGTGGCTCTGCATATTGGTGACCACATTGAATACTGAGCGCATGAAGGAACGTGGACGGAAATCCTCATCGTTCCAGTAAGACTCGTCGTTAAAGAGGGCACGACAGAAGCGTTCTGGATGGGTGTAGCGTTTGCTGTATTTGCTGACGATATTGCTGCGATCACGGCTGGCATCGCGAAGACGCTGACTGAAATTGTGGTTGAGGTAATATTGGAAGGACTCACTCACGTCGTTGTGCATCTTCATCTTGGGATTGAAGGCCGTCAGTTCCTCGCATTCGGCAGTCATACTGAGGATGCAACGAATGACAACCGTGCTGCGGGCATCCACTTCTGCCTCCTTGCCGCTAAAAATCTCAGGGAAGTTTTGAGTCATGCGACGACCAATGCCATGATGCTGCTGTTCGCCAACGTCGGAGAGTTCACCCAGACGACCACGGGTGGTGGGAATGAAACGTTCCAGTTTCTCCAAGGCTTCTTTGCCGAGAGCTGTAAGTTTGCCCTGTTCGTTAGCACGACGGAAGACACGCATGACGCTGGTATAGTCATTCTCGGCAATGAGCCAACGAGAACCATGACGTCCGTAATGGGACATATAAAAAGGTTCGTAGCCCTTGGGGGCAGGTGTCAGGGTTTGGTTAGGAGCCTGATACGCCATGTAGTTGGAACCAGACTTGAGAATGTCGGCGTATATTTCTTCTTTGGCTGTTTGGGCGGAAGCTGTGAGTGTCACGAGGGCTAACGCCATGAGGGACAGGGTTTTCTTCAACATTTTATTTACAATTTAATCTATTTACAATTTGACAATTTCTTCGTGTATTATTTATTTTTTATATTTAGGTACTCAGGCGGCAAAGCCGGAGTCCAATTTACAATTTAGTCTATTTACCATTTGACAATTTACAATCTACAATTTAGTCTATTTACAATTTACCATTTTACTATTTACAATTTCTTAGTCGTAGGAGGCAAAGTTGGCATTGCGACCAAGGTCGTGGTAGGCATTTTGGAGGAGTTGGGGGGTGATTTCGAAATCACGGTTGATGGGACGATCTTCGTCTTTGAGAGAATGGGAGAACATCCAATCGTAAGTCTGGTAGCAATAGAAGAGGCGAGCCAGACGACCATGATTGATGCCAGGCATACGGGTGTAGATGAGGCGGGAATCATCGCCCGTCTTCTTGATGGCCTCCACCACACGATCGGAGGCAGAGACTGGTACAGCGGTGTCGGCAGTGCCATGCACAATCCACATAGGAATGCGAGACAGCCCACTCATGTCCTTCACCGTCGCTCCACCACACATCGCCATTCCTGCGGCAATACGATCGGGATAGGTGGCACACATGTCGAGTGTTCCATAACCGCCAAGACTCATGCCATAACAATAGATGCGGTCGCTGTCGATATGGAAGTTCGCTTCCGCCCATTCGATGAGTTTCATGATCTTCTCTGGTTTCCAAGCACCACCCGGATTCTGGGGAGCCAGCACATAGCAGTCGATGGCACGACCACGTTTGAGGGCTTCCATCGGACCATATTTCTTCACTTTATTCAAGTCGGTGCCACAAAGACTTGCCCCATGCAGAAAGATGAGCAGGGGACGATGCACACCGTCACCCTCATCCTCTTCGGGACGATAGAACCAGAAATTATAACTGCCTGCCACTGTGTTGCGGTAGGCTTTGCTCGTGTCCTGTGCATAAGTGGTCATGCTGCACACAAGCGTCATGAGTATAAGGATGTATCTGAGCATAAAAGACCCTTTCTGATGTAAATTCAATGCAAAGATAATGAAAAGTTTAGAGTTTAGGGGTTAGAGTGAGGAGTTTTTCGTAACTTTGTCCCATAAATCAATCTTTTAACAAGAAAAATGAAAAAGTTATTCTTACTTTTAGTTCTTAGCTTCTCTCTTTTCACCTTTTCAACCGCTCAGGTGGTTCGTCCCGCCATCGGCAAGAAAGCCCAATCGGCTGACGGACGCATCAGCATCGAACTGATTGGCAAGAAGCAGTTCTATGCCCCTGGGGATAAGACAACTGCTGACCCTGACATCAATTCACCCAAGTCGGTGAACGTGCATCCCAACGGCAAGAAGTTCTACGTGAACTCGCTGGAAGGTGCCACCACCGTTGTGTATGACTTCCAGACATACAAGAAGTTAGCGGTCATCAAACACCAGTTTGACCACACGAAGGATGCTGCCCTCTGGAGCAAACCCTCTGGGCTCTACCCTTTCACACATTATAAGAATGACCACCTGAACACTTTCTATGGCAAGCCCGTGGAGAGCACCTTCACCCATGGTGGTCGTTATCTGTGGATACCCTACTATCGTCGTTCTTATGACATCAACGCACAAGATCCTTCGGCTGTTGCCATCATCGATACCCAGACAGACAAGATCATTCGTCTGATGGAGACAGGTCCGCTGCCCAAGATGATTGCCACCTCGCCCGATGGCAAGTATGTCGCCATCTCGCATTGGGGCAACAATACGGTGGGCATCATCGACATCAGCAGTACCGACCCCAAGGCTTGGAAGCACAAGGCTTGTCATATCGTGGATTACCAATTGCAACTCAACTACCCGATGAATCGTTCTGTGAATCGAGATGCTGGTAGTGGCTATGCCCTGCGTGGCACCGTCTTCACCCCTGATAACCACTACTTGCTCGTCGGCTGTATGGGTGGCGGTGGTGGTATCGCCGTGATTGACTTGCAGAAGTCGGAGTATCTGGGACGCCTTCAGGGTATGATGGCGAATGTGCGTCACCTCGTCTTGAAGAATGGCTATCTGTACCTGAGCATCAACGGTGCTGGTTACGTACAGAAGATCTCCCTGAATGCAGTGCTCGATGCCATCTCGAAGATGCAGAACAAACGCGGAAACCTCACGGGTTGGCAGAACTGCAAGGTGGGATCAGGTGCTCGTACCATCGAACTCTCTCCTTCTGGCAAGTACATCTTCGCTGCTTGCAACAACGCCAGTGCCCTCTATGTGGTGGATGCCAACACGATGAAGGTGCTCACCAGCATTCCAGCCGACAGCTATCCCGTTGGTCTCGATGTGTCAAAGGACGGCAAATATGTGTTCACCACTGCCCAAGGCCACTCTGGCAAGGGAGGTGGAAATGCAGTTGACATTTTTAAAGTAACGTATGGGAATTGAGAGGTGAGAGGTGAGAGGTGTGAGGTGTGAGGTGAGAGGTGTGAGGTGAGAGGGGAGATGTAAAATGTATAATGTATAATGTAAAATGTTAGATGGAAGATGTGAGAGTATGGACATAAAAAGATTTGTTGTAATGGTAGGGGTTCTCTGTATGGGAGGACTGGGATGCTATGGGCAGGTGGCTCCCATTGTGCATCCTGCCATTGGTACGACTGCCTATAACAGTGATAGCACTTTCAGTATTACACTGATTGGGAAGAAGCAGTACTATGCGCCAACAGAAACGGCGACAGCGGACAAGGACATTAATTCACCCAAGTCGGTGAATATGCACCCCAATGCCACCAAGTACTACGTCAACTCGCTGGAAGGTGCCACCACCATCGTGTATGACTTCCAAACAAACGAGAAGATGAAGGTCATCCGCCATATCTTCACGGATGCCGACACAGTGCTGTTAGGCAGTAACTTCAAACCCTTCTACAAATTCACCCACTACTTCCCGAATGCCAAGCATCCCGCTTCTCCCTTCGGAGGTTGGGGAGCCTTCTACGGCAAGCCGGTGGAGAGTTGCTTCACACATGGCGGTAAGTATCTGTGGGTACCATATTACCGTCGCGACTACGACATCAACGCCCAAGATCCTTCGGCTGTTGCCATCATCGACACAGAGACAGACTCCATCATCCGCCTGATGGACACAGGTCCCCTGCCCAAGATGATCACCACTTCGCCCGACGGAAAATTCGTCGCCATCACCCAATGGGGTGACAATACCGTGGGTATCATCAATATCGAGAGTGAAAATCCTTTCGACTGGCACTACACCTATCTCGCCATCATCGACCAGAAACTGAAACTCAACTTCAGCATGACCAAGCAGGTGGACCGTGATGATGACAGCGGTTACTGTTTGCGTGGCACAGCCTTCACACCCGACAACCATTACTTGCTCGTCGGTTGCATGGCGGGCAACAACGGCATTGCAGTCGTGGATCTCGAATCCATGCAATACCTCGGACGTATCACTGGTAACATGTACAACCTGCGTCACCTGCTGATCCGCAATGGTTATGTCTATCTGAGCATCAATCGCGATGGTTACATCCAGCGTATGCCACTCGAGCAATTCCTCGCAGCCATCCCTACCCTCAGAGCATCGACCACCAAGACCACTCCCCTATCCGGATGGGAGAACTGCAAGGTGGGCAATGGTGCTCGCACCATCGAGTTCTCGCCTGATGGCCGTTACATCTATGCAGCCTGCAACGCCAGCAGCACCCTCTATGTGGTTGACACCCAGACCTTCCAAGTCGTCACCTCCATGTCCATCGACAGTTATCCAGTTGGGTTGGAAGTGTCACTGAACGGCAAATACGTTTTCACCACCTCACAGGGTCGCAGCAATGGTGGTGGTAATTGCGTCGATATTTTTGAGGTGAAGCAGCAGTAATCGCACAGGAATACAGCACAAAAACAGTGGGGCGCACCAACAACGTGCGCCCCACTTATTATTTTATAATATATGTGTCAGATACTCTGCTCGACGTTCCACACAAAGGCACGGAGTCCCAGCATGGGGTTGTCATCGTCAAGCCGTTTCAGACGTCTGAGCAAAGGTTCCACTTTTTCATCCGTCACGACGGCAAAGATGGCACTGTTCATAGAAGGCCATGCGTGTGAGCCCAGATGGGGGTCACCCCCTTTTGAACCACGTCCTCCCGCTTGTTCAAGCAGGGTGTAACCACGTGCGTTGGTGTCGTTCAAGGCTTCAATCACATCTTCGTGATGAGCCTGATCATATGCGATAAAAACTGTTTTCATGTTTATTCATCTCTGTAATTATTCATGTCACGCATTGCATTCTGCTCCATCACGCTCACACGAGTGGAAGAAAGCATTTCTTCTGCCTTATGTTCCTTCCAGTAGGCTTCGAGTTCACGCTTCTCTCTGAGTTTGCGACGCTGACGCTTCACACCCACAGAACCGAAGATGCAGAACATGGAAGGTACGTAAATCAAAGTCAGGATGGTGGACACAGCCAAACCACCAATGACGGAAACACCCAATGGACGCCACATCTCAGCACCCACACCATGACTGACTGCCATCGGCAACATACCCAAGATGGTCGTCAGGGTGGTCATGAGGATAGGACGCAGACGGGAACGAGCTGCCATGACAGCAGAACGGATGAGTCCGATGCCACGTTCGCGCAAGAGCTGCGTGTAGTCGATGAGCACGATACCATTCTTCACCACAATACCAATCAGCATGATACCTCCCAGGATGGACATGATATTCAAACTGTTGCCAGTGAGCATCAAAGCAATCACGACACCGGATGCGGCGAAAGGCACAGAAAGGATGATGATGAAGGGGTAAGTGAGTGATTCGAACTGTGCAGCCATCACGATGAACACCAGAATGATGATGAGGATACCCAGTGTTCCGAGGTCGCGGTTGGAGTCTTGCTGGTCTTCATACGAACCTGCCACCTGCACCATCACACCTGCTGGGATGTTCAATTCAGGATAGAAGGATTCACCCAGTTCCACACCATCGGAGAGTGCATAACCATCTGCCAGCACGGCACTCACTGTGACAATACGCTGACGGTCTTTACGTTCGATGGTCGGCGGAATGGCACTTTCAGAAACTGTGGCAATGTCACGGACACGTACGTTCTCACCTCTTGCATTGGTGATGGCCATATTCTCGATGTCCTCCACAGAACGACGGGCTGTCGGTTCGTAGCGTACCTTGATGTCGTATTCCTCACCATCCTCACGATAACGGCTCATGACCGAACCATAGATCAGTGAACGAACGGCATTGGCAGCAGTAGCCAGTCCAATACCCTGCTGGGCAAGTTTGTTACGGTCGAAGTTGACCACAATCTCTGGCTGGTAGTCAGAACGGGAGATATTCACCTGAGTCACCATCTCACTCGCACGGAACTTGTTCGCCATCACTTCAGCCACACGATAGGTGGAGTCCATATCGTAACCATAAATCTCGAACGTAGCTGTTGACTGACCACCCATACCTCGACCACCTTGGTTACCACCCAGGTTCACCATGAACTTTGCCAGTTCAGGAATCTGTTTCAAGTCGGCACGCATCTCGTCACAGATCGTGGCAAGACCCTTCTCGCGCTTGTTTGAAGGCACCATCATGATATTAAAGGAGATGATATGGGAACCGTTGTCAGACAAAGAAGAGAAGGTGTTAGCATCACCAGCCTGACCCACGGTGAAGTTACAAGACTTCAAGTCCTTGCCATAACGCTGTTGCCATTTCTCCACCAAGGACTTTGCCAAAGCCTCCGCTTTTTCCACACGGGTACCAATAGGCAATTGGAGTGTGGCGCCAATACGACCAGAGTCGTTGGCTGGGAAGAACTCACTCTTGATACCCACCAAGTACGCAATGCCGAAGCTGACCACGAAAAGCACGACGCATCCTGTGATAATCGTCCAACGGTGACGAACAGCCCAATTGATACGCTGCTCATACCAGATGTCCAATTTGTCGAGCGACTTACTGATGGGACCATAGATTTTCTTAAAGAGTTTACCCTGCTTCTTCTTCAGACGAAGCATCTGTGAACAGAGCATCGGAGTGAACGAGAGTGCACTGGTGGTTGAGATGGTCATGATGATACACATCATCCAGCCCAACTGTTTGAAGAGCACACCCGACATACCAGTCACCATGGTCAAGGGGAAGAACACGGCAATCATCGTCAACGTAGAGGCAATCACAGAGATAGCCACCTCATTCGTTGCATGGATAGCCGCTTGTTTCGGGTCAGACCCTCGTTCAATATGGGTTGTCACATTCTCCAACACCACAATGGCGTCGTCCACCACGTTACCGATGGCAATGGAGAGACACGACAAGGAAATCATGTTGAGTGAACCGCCCGTTGCATACAGATAGATGAACGAGGCAATCAAGGACATCGGGATGGTGATGACGATGATGGTTGTCGCACGCCATCGACCTAAGAAGATGAACACCACCAATGCCACGAACAACATGGCGTAGGCAATCGTCTCTTCGAGCGTGCCGATGGTGTTCAAGATGTTTTCTGATGTATTGACGATAATGCCCAGTTTCACGTCAGAAGGTAGATTCTGCTGCAAGGTAGGCATCAATTCCATCACCTTGTTGGATATCTCCACGGAGTTGGCACCACTTTGCTTCTGGATCACCACGATAGCACCTTGCACGCCGTTCGTAAAGGTACGCTGTGCACGTTCCTCCACATTATCGACGATACGTGCCACATCCCGCAGATAGACATTCACGCCATCACGGGAACTCACAATCACATCCAACATCTGGCGGGGATCGTCAAACTCACCTTCCACACGAACGACGTAGGTCTGTGTACCCACATCCACCGTACCGTTCGTCACGTTGTGGTTTTCTGCCGAGATGGCACTGGCCACCTGAGCAGGTGTCAGGTTGTAGGCCTCCATCTTCTGAGGATCCATGTAGATGTTGATTTCACGCTGGGGAGCACCCACAATGCTCACGGTACCCACACCATCGATACGTGCCAAAGGATTGGCCACATTATCGTCCAATATCTTGTAGAGTGCCTGCTGTGACTCGTCCGCCTGCACAGAAAGCAACAAGATAGGAATCATGTCGGTCGAGAACTTGAACAGAATCGGTGTCTGAGCCTCGTCAGGCAACGAGTTTGACACCATGTCCAACTTGTCTCGCACGTTATTTGTCAAGGCATCAATGTCGTAGCCATACTCAAATTCAAGCGTGATGACAGACACGTTCTCACGGCTGTTGCTCGTCACATGCTTGATGTGCTCCACAGAGTTGAGAGTATTCTCCAACGGACGTGTCACGTTGTTCTCAATATCCTCTGCACTGGCACCCGTATAGTACGTCATCACCATGATGGTGTTCGTATCGATATCCGGATAGAGGTCGATGGGTAACTTGATCAGCGAGAAGATACCCAATATAATCACTGCCAAGAAGCAGAGACTGGTCATAATCGGTCGTTTGACCGCACCTTCGTATAGACTCATAATTCTAATTTACCATTTGACAATGTACAATTTACTATTTTGTTGAGGTTGACGATCTACGCATTCGCCGCATGGCAAATTGTACATTGTAAATCGTCAAATTGCACATTATTTTACCACTTCCACTTCCTTACCATTCGCCAAGCGGCTCTGACCTGCAATCACCACATCATCACCAGGGTTCACACCACTGAGAATCTCATATTTCGTGTCAATATGCTTGCCCAGTTCCACTTTATTGTAGGAAACCTTGCCTCCTTTATACACATAGACGTAGCGGTCGCCTGCACCAATCTGCTTCACCAATGCCTCGTCTGGCACGAGTACATGATTCTTGGAACCAAAGTTCACCGTTGCACGAGCGAACATACCTGGACGCACCTTCTGATCAGGATTGCTGATGGTCACCTCCACAGGGAACGTATGGGTATTCTGATCGATTGTCGGGTAAACGATGGTCACCTTGCCGTAGAAAGTCTCCCCTTCATAGGCATCCAGCTGAATATCCACAGGCATGCCCTTGAACACTTGCTTGTAATACACCTCAGAGATGTTCACCATCACCTTCACAGGGTTGGTCTGCTCGATGGTCAGCACGGGCTGAGACTGGCTGTACATATCGCCATCATCATAGTTGCGAGCGGTCACCACACCACTGATGGGAGCCACCAACTGTGTGTTCTGCATCAACTGTCTCAATTGTGTGGAAAGTACATCCAGTTGCAGCTTTGCATTGTCATACTCCGCCTTGCTGGCACCACCCACCTGATAGAGCTGCGAGGTACGTCCGAACTCAATCTTCTGGTTCTCCACCTGCAACTTCAACTGCTGGAGGTTGCTGGCATCCAACTGAACGAGCACCTGACCTTTACGTACATGGTCACCTACATCCACATAGATTTTCTCGATGCGGTAAGGCGTGTTGGGCGCAATATTGTTCTTCACATCACTCTCCACAGTGGCGGTGTAGGTCTCGGTCTGCGGGATGTCCTCACTCGTCACCTTCGCAATTTTCACCTGCGGTTTTGCCTGCTGGGCTGCCCCAGCCTTGTCATCGCTCTTGCAGGCAACCACCAACAGGGCAAGAGCGGCAAGCGATAATGTCTTTAAATATTTCATATCTTCTTATTATTTCAAATAGGTTTCACGACCCAACGTATAGTCAAGGTCAGCCTTGTTTTTCAGATAATCGTAGATGCTCTGCACATACGTCAATTCTGCTTGTGTCTGTGCTGTCTCACTCTGGTTGAGTTCGAGGATGGTTCCACGTCCCACCTCATAACGCTTGCCAGCAATGATCACTGCCTTCTCTGCCTGTTTCACCGCCTCAGCGTTACTTGCTGTCTGAGCAAGCGAACTTGCCATATTCTGCCTGTAACTCTCAGCAGCCAACGACAACTGACGGCGCGCATTGAGGCGGTTGTCCTCCAACTGTGCAATCTGAACCTTGTTGCTCTTCAACTTCGTCCAGTTGCTGGCATGGAAAATAGGAATGCTCACAGCAATTGAGAGCGTCGAACTGGGTGAGAAATGGTAATTCCAAATGTTCCAGTTATTGTTGGCATAACTCTGGTATTGTCCCGTCAGCTGCAAAGCCACTGTTGGCATGAAGCCCGTGCGCAACAGCTTCTGGCTACGTTCCAGCAATGTCATGCTCTGATCCAATTGACGAAGAGATGAGTTGTTGTCCAATTCCGACAGCAGCACCTCCGTGTCCGCCAATGTCAGTCCATTCTCATACGCTTTCAGTGAATCGTCAATCACGATATCTACATCAGCCGTCACACCCATCAGCACCTTCAGCTGCAAGAGCGCCAAAGTCTTACCCGTCTGGGCGTTCACCATCGACGCATTCATGTTCCTCGCCTGCACCTCAGCACTGATTTTGTCATACTCACTCACTCTGCCCACCTTATATTTCTCATTCACCACATCGAAGTTGTCCTTCGCCACACCATAGCTGCGCTTCATCACCTCATAACTGTCACTCGACAACAGCGCACCATAATATGCCTTCGTCACCTGATTGATGAGATCCAGGCGACTGCCACGAGATTTCTCCTGAGCCAGCAGGATGTCCTCTTTCGTCAACTTCATGTTCTGATACACGGCTGGGGCAAACACCGGCAAGCTCAGGGTGACATTGCCGACAGCATTCAGCGTACCGTCCACACCCATCTTGAACTTACCCATTCCCGTCACCATTTCAGCCACCAGAATGTTATCCGTCAACGACAAAGTAGCATCCACAGAAGGCAGCAAACTTTGCCAAGCCTCCGTGTCCGCAATCTTTTTCAGTTCGATATCCTTATCAGCAACATGAATGGTAGGGTTCTCTGCCAATGCGATTTCTATCGCTTTCGCCAAAGTCAGGTTCATGGTTCCAACCGTTCCCCCATTCATTTCCTGAGCCTGCACACCCAACTCACATGCCATGAGCATCCCCCAACTCAGCAACCATCTTCTGCCTTTCATTTTCACAGAGTAATATTATGATTGATTAAATACACATTTTTGAAAAAACTGTGCAAAGGTACGAATAATTCCTTTGTCTGCAAGAAAAAGGCACACATATTTAATAATAAATAACATCGAAACAGCGAAAAAGGATACCCTATTCCACTTTTAGACCTATAAAAATGCCTATATTATGACATTTTCCGTCACCTTACACCCCAATTATCATCCCAAAAAGGTCTCATTGTTCATTGTCTATTCTTGCTGTAACCCCCCTTTTATTCTCTGAAAAGATGTATCATTTTAACCAAAAAAGTGCTAAAAAATGGGCTGTGTCCGTACACAGATGTTAAGAAACATGTTTTTCAGCTTGTTCGGAGAGGCAAAAGTCCGTACCTTTGCACCATCCTAAAAACAATCTTTTTACCTTAAAAATTAATTAATACTTATTGAGAACAGAAAAGTGCCAGTCGTGAGATTAGCGCTTTTTCGCTTTTTAAAGGGTTTTTAGTTCTATTTTTCACGTTCGGGAAAGAAAACTAGTTTTCTATTCTCTCACTTACTCAAAATTTTCGTACCTTTGCACTCAATTTATAAATAATGTACATGGGTAAGAAACAACTCAACATCGTGTTTGTGATTGCTGGCAGTGAGCCATTGGGCAGTGCTGGTATGCAGGCTGACATCAAGGCGATTACAGCTTGTGGCGGTTATGCAGCCTGTGCGCTGACCGGCATTGTGGATGAGGACACACGTCATGTGAAGAGTGTGACGCCCATGCCAGCAGAACTGGTGGTAAGTCAGGCTGAGTCGTTCTTGGACGATGTAGGCGCACAATGCATCAAGACTGGTGTGTTGCCCACAGCCGACATTATCGATGGGGTGGCTCAGGTGTTGAAGCGTCATCCACAAGTGAAAAAGGTGATTGACCCCGTGATTGTGGACAGCAATGGCGTGCAACTGGTGAGTGACGAGAGTATCGGAGCCTATAAAGAGAAGTTGTTTCCGTTGGCCACACTCATCACACCCAACTTCCGTGAGGCAGAGGTGCTGTTGAAAAGAAAAATCACCAACATGACCGAGGACATCAAAGAACTGGGTCAATGGGGCAACAGTGTCATCATCAAGAGTATGGAGAGTCAAGTGTATGCTGGACACGGATCCTCAGCCCAAGACATGCTGTCAGATTTCCTCTACAATGCACAGACAGGAGAGGTGCGAGAATTCAGAAAACGCCGTATTCCCACACACAATGTAAACGGAACGGGCGACTCATTCTCTTCTGCCATCGCCACATATCTGGCAAAGGGTTATAGTTTAGACGAGGCAGTGGAAAAAGGCGAAGAATTCATCGACAAGGCCATCTCATTGGGTGCTGAATATGAGTTTGGACATGGTTACGGCCCAGTACATCCGTGCTTCATGGAAGACAAGATGATACACGAAAGAATCTATAATTAAATAAGAATATGAAACTGAAAATTGCAGTGCTGGCCGGTGATGGCATCGGACCAGAGATTATGGAACAAGGCGTGGCTGTATGTAGCGCCATTGCCGAGAAGTTTGGACACGAAGTAAGTTACAAGGAAGCCATCTGTGGTGCTCATGCCATTGATGAGGTGGGTGACCCCTTCCCAGAAGACACGTTCCAGACGTGTATGGATGCTGATGCCGTACTCTTCGCATCAGTAGGTGATCCTAAGTTTGACAACAACCCCAATGCCAAAGTGCGTCCTGAGCAAGGATTGCTGGCCATGAGAAAGAAGTTGGGTTTGTTTGCCAACATCCGTCCTGTAACCACTTTCGACTGCCTCGTACACAAGTCTCCATTGAAGGACGAATTGGTGCGTGGGGCTGACTTCATCTGTATCCGTGAACTGACTGGTGGTATGTACTTCGGCGAGAAGAAGGAGGGCAATGACTATGCCTACGACACAAACGCTTACTCGCGTGCCGAAGTAGAGCGTATCTTGAAGGTAGCATACCAATATGCCCGTCAGCGCAGAAAGCATCTGACAGTCGTAGATAAGGCCAACGTGCTGGCATCCAGCCGTCTGTGGCGTGCTGTCGCTCAGGAGATGGCTCCCCAGTATCCTGATGTGACGACCGACTTCATGTATGTGGACAATGCCTCCATGCGCATGATTCAGGAACCCAAATTCTTCGATGTGATGGTGACAGAGAATACGTTTGGTGACATCCTTACCGACGAAGGCTCTTGCATCACTGGTTCGATGGGCTTGCTCCCATCAGCATCTACCGGCGAACACACACCTGTATTTGAGCCTATTCACGGCAGTTGGCCACAGGCAAAGGGTTTGAACATCGCCAACCCACTGGCTCAGATCCTTTCTGTCGCCATGCTCTACGAGTATTTCGACCTGAAGGAAGAGGGAACCCTCATCCGCGAGGCGGTGAATGCATCACTCGACCAGAATGTGCGCACGCCTGAGATTCAGGTAGAAGGTGGAGCCAAGTATGGCACCAAGGAAGTGGGCGAATGGATCGTGAACTATATTAAAAACAAGTAATGCCACTTATTCTTCCCGATCAACTCCCTGCCATCGATGAACTGAAACAGGAGAATATCTTCACGATGGGTTATAAGCGGGCGGACAGTCAGCAGATTCGTCCGCTCCGCCTGGCTGTGCTCAACTTGATGCCGCTGAAGATCACGACTGAGACTGACTTCATCCGCATCCTCTCAAATTCTGCCTTGCAGATCAGGGTGGAGTTCATGAAAATCAAGTCGCACACCAGCAAGAACACCCCCATTGAGCACATGTTGGCGTTCTATCGCAACTTTGAGGACATGAAGAAGGAGAAGTACGATGGTCTCATCGTGACAGGAGCACCCTTAGAGTTCATCAACTATGAGGATGTGACGTATTGGGAAGAATTGCAGGATGTGTTCAACTGGGCACACAGTCACGTGACCAGCACCATCTACGTCTGCTGGGCAGCCTTTGCAGGACTGTACCATTTCTATGGTGTGCCCAAGTACAACACGTCCAACAAGATTTTTGGTGTGTTCGAGCATCGGATGCTTTCGCCTGAATTACCTATTTTCAGAGGTTTCGACGATGTCTTTTATGCTCCCCACAGCCGACATTGCGAGGTGTATCGCAAGGACATTGAGAAGGTGCCAGGATTGCACATCATCGCTGACAGCGAAGAAGCTGGCGTAACCATCGTGGAAGCAAGGAACGGCAGGGAGTTCTTCATCACCTGCCATTTGGAATATTCGCCTCTGACATTGGACGGAGAATACAAACGCGACCTTGCAAAAGGCAAGCCCATCAACCTGCCACAGAACTACTATCCCAACGATGACTCCACGCTAACGCCAGTCGTTCGTTGGCGTGCTGCTGCCAATCTCCTTTACACCAACTGGCTGAATTATTACGTGTATCAAGAGACGCCATTCAACATCGACGATATCAAGGAATAATGCGAAGCATCGAACTTCTCGCCCCAGCAAAGACGGCAGACATCGGCATCGAAGCCATCAGGCACGGTGCTGACGCTGTTTATATAGGTGCCTATGCTTTTGGTGCCCGTGCAGCAGCAGGCAACAGCGTGGAGGACATCGAGCGGCTCGTTGCGTTTGCCCATCTCTACAAGGCAAAGGTGTATGTGACTGTGAACACCCTTGTTTTCGACAAGGAAATGCAGGAGGTGGAACGACTGATAGGACAGTTACATGACATCGGGGTAGATGCGCTCATTGTACAGGATTTGCGTCTGCTGTCACTGAACCTGCCCCCTATCCCACTGCATGCCAGTACCCAAATGGACAACCGAACACCCGAGAAAGTACGGATGCTGGCTGATTTGGGATTCAGGCAAGTCGTTTTGGCACGAGAACTGACGATGGACGAAATCAAAGAGATACACCAACAATGTCCAAACACCCAACTCGAGGTTTTCGTGCATGGAGCCCTATGCGTTTGTTTGAGCGGACGTTGCAACGCCAGCGAAGCCTTGTTTGGAAGAAGTGCCAACAGAGGAGAGTGTGCGCAGGTATGCAGAATGGCCTTTGATCTCCTCGCTGATGGCAAGACGGTGATGAAGGATAAACATCTGCTATCGCTGAAAGACAACTGCCAAATCGACCACCTCGAAGAACTATTGAAGGCAGGAGCCACTTCGTTGAAGATTGAAGGCAGGTTGAAGGAAGCCGACTACGTGAAGAACGTGACAGCTGCCTATTCAAAGGCATTGGACAAGGTGATTGCAAAACATCCCAAGGACTATTGCCGTGCCTCATCAGGACATGTGAACTTGAAGTTTGAGCCAGCTGTGCAGAAGAGCTTCAATCGAGGCTTCGTGAAGGATGTCAGCAAACCCGATGCTAACATCGACACGCCCAAATCAATAGGCGAACCTATCACCCACAACACCGTGTTGCACAATGGTGACGGTTTGTGTTATCTGGACAAAGGGAAGTTAATGGGTTTCAGGGTGAACAACACTGATGCTTTCCATCCCATCAAAGGGGTTCAATATTACCGCAATCAGGATATAGAATGGGACAGGATGCTCAGCAGGCCTTCAGCTGAAAGGAAGATATTCGTGAGCATTGACGTCTATGATGACCACATCTGCATGACGGACGAAGATGGTCTGACAGCTACAGTGCATATCCAAGAAGACTTCGAACTGGCACGTACCCACCAAAAAGAGAATATCGAACGGCAGTTGAGTAAATTGGGTGACACCATCTTTGAGGCGCAGCAGGTGAATATCCACCTACGAAAGAATTACTTCATTCCCTCGTCGATGCTGAGTCAATGGAGGCGACAGTTGTCTGAGACGCTGACTGCAGAAAGGATGAACTACTACCCGCTGGAGCGACAAGCACACGAGCCAGTCAGCATAGAGGTGGGAACACCCTATGAATTGACACACGACAAAGCAACGCCTGTCATGCTCTCAAAATATTGCATCAGAAGGCAATTAGGTATGTGCTTGAAAGAAAAACCTACGCATCGGCAAGAGAACTTGGCGCTGAAGTTGGCCAATGGTGCCACATTCGGTCTTGAATTTGATTGTCACCATTGCATCATGAAACTATATTTACAATGAGAAAGTTATTCTATATCATCCTCACGATGGCCATCGTCTCCTGTGTAGGCGGAACTGCCCCACAACCAGACAATAGCACACCAACTGACAGTGATTCCGTGCTCACCATTGTCAACATTGTTGATACGGCCAGCACCAAGGACTCCACCCTGATGGACATCACACCCCAGCAGGTGGATTCCCTGGTGTTCAGACTGACACACCACTACTCAGAGAATTTCAACTTTCTCGTCAAGGCTGACTCACTGAAACTCATTCCACGTGAAGGCGATCTCATCACAGACACATGCCACGTTTATAAAGATGATATCATTGCTGTGGCAGCTATCAAGACCATTCCTGGTGATTCCATTGACTCCATCTGGGTGAAGGTCGCCAGCAATCAAACCACGATGGGATGGATTCCTGAAAGCGAATTGCTGAAAGGTGCAACACCTGATGACCTGATTTCTGAAATGCTGGATGCCCTATCGAGCAGCCGTGCCATCTGGATGTCGGCACTTGTTGCCATAGGACTCATCGCCATCATTATCGGAAGAAAAAAGTCCGTCAGAAAAAAGGAACTGCTGCACATCCCCACTTTCTTGGACGAGATGCAGAGTCCTTATCCTGCCTTGTTCCTCATTCTGGTAGCCATCATGGCCTCCATCTATTCATCCGTACAAAACTTTGTGCCAGAATTCTGGCAAGAGTATTACTTTCACCCCACCCTCAATCCATTGGTGTTGCCTCCCATCATGGCCGCTCTTGTCATCGTGCTTTGGCTTGTCATCATTACCTTTCTCGCTGTCATTGACGAAGTTTATCACCATTTCTACTTCTTGCCAGGCATCATCCACCTAACAAAGATTATCGGAGCAGCCATGCTCATCTATCTCGTCATCTCATGGAGCACACTAATTTATGTGGGCTACATCCTATTGGCAGTCCTCATCATCCTCTTAGCAAAATTGATGATCAAACAGCTTAAAGTGGAGCGTTAAAGTCTATGAGCGTCAAAGTCAAGCCTATGCAGCCGGATGCGTGAAGATGAAACGAGCGCCCTTCCCCTGATGTGTAAGGTCGAGTTTCGCTTCACCGCCCAATTGCGTGGCAATCTTACGACAGATAGGCAAGCCCAATCCTGTACCACCATTGATCGTATTGAACTTTTCAAAACGTCCGAAAATGCGTTCTGCATTCTCTGGTGGCACGCCCTCACCTGTATCGGTAACAGAGAAAGTGACCATACCAGGATTCTCTTTCAATGACACGTGTACATGGATCTCACCCTCATCTGTATGCTTCTCGGCATTCGTCAGGTAGTTCATGATGACTTGTTCCACACGTTTCGGGTCACTTTGAATGGTATATTCATCATCCACATCCGTTGTCATGTACATATTCACACCTGCCGGACAGCGGTATTTCACTGTACTGATGGCCTTTCGACAGACATCATTCACATTGCAGGTGCTTATGTTCATCCGATACTTACCGCTTTCCATATCAGAAATGTCGAGGATATCATTCACTAAGGTACTCAGCAAGTCCGTGTTACTCTGGATGATCACACCATATTCGGCAATCTCCTCTTCTGACAACATGTCGCGAATCTGCTTATTGCAAAGAATCTGCGAGAAGCCACAGATAGCATTCATCGGCGTTCGGATATCATGACTCATGTTCTGAAGATATTCCTTCTGCGCCTTGATACCCAGCTTATACTTTTCACCTTTGCGTTTTTCCTTATAATACATATATGTAATAACTGCCAAGGCGACCGCTAAAACTGCAATGAGGACGATTGAGATAATACTATTCATTTGTTTTCTTCTTTTACAAGTACAAAGATAGAGAATCCCTTCATTCTACACAAACTTTTTGCAAGAAAAAATAAGAAAAACATACAAAAAGATGAAAATATTCTCAAATATCCCTAAAAACAAGGGATTTGAGACATTTCCCAAAGAAAAAGACAACTAAAAATAGAAACATAATTATACACAACAAGAAACATAATCCGAAATCATAAGAAACATTATAATATATAAAAAGAAACATATCAAGAAAAAGAACGGTCATTCATTAATCATCCGACATGAACAAGAAAACACCTTTACTTTGCATGGTGATTAAAGAAGAAAAGAGGCGAATAAGGTCATGTGTGCGTACACAAACATTGATACAAATCAAGTAAAAGCGGTTTTTTGAAAGATTTTCATACAATTATTAGTATCAGCCCCCAAAAAGGTCGTACCTTTGCATCGTCAAAAGCAAAGAAAGCTTATTTAGATCATTCATATAAATAAATATATAGGTATTAGTGTTAAGGTAATTAGAGACTCAGTAAGTTTAATTCTTTTTTTTGGTAAGATAGATTGTTTTTACACAGGATACACAAAACAAAAGATCATATTTAGACATAGGTTATACAATAGGTTTTAGGTTAGTAAAAGATTTTGGTTCATTTTTCATAAGTGATGAAAGGTGACGAAGAAAGTGAAGTCCGTGATGGATTTCATTTTTTTTGCGCATTTATCACATACACCGCTGATAATTAACGAAAAATCCTTATCTTTGCAAAAATTTTCATTTATGGCGACATTTTGGACAAAACGCAACGAAGATATCGAAGATGAGAAGACAGCAATGCCTTGGGGCGAGCTGTTTGTCAAGGGAGACCGTAACATTCCTCGTAAAAGAAGATTGAAGGTGGCACTTTTTGATTTAGATGGTACATTGGTGGACACTGAAGACCAGTATACCGTCTTTTGGGGTGCGACAGCACGGAAATATCGTCCAGACGTACCTCGACTCGAATTCATCATCAAGGGTACCACCCTTACGAATATCTTTGCTACCTATTTTCCTGATCCTCAATGGCAAAAAGACATTACTCGCGGTCTTACTGAGTGGGAGGCACAAATGCGTTATGAGTTTTATCCTGGCGTTCTTCCTTTCATAGAGGATCTGAAAAGAAATGGTGTGGAATGTGCCATTGTGACCAGTTCTGACCAGTCCAAGATGGCGAGTGTCAGGCGCCAGATTCCACAGTTGGACGTCCTCTTCGACAAAGTCCTCACTGCTGAGGATTTCACCGCATCCAAGCCTGCCCCTGATTGCTACCTTTTGGGCGCACGCACCTTTAATGCCGACATTGATGAGTGCGTTGTCTTTGAGGATGCCTATTCAGGTCTGCAAGCCGGAATGTCCTCTGGCATCTTTACCATCGGACTACCCACAGGCCATACTCGCGAAGAGATTCAAGACAAATGCAATTACGTACTTGACAGTTTTGAGGGTATGACTTTCGAAAAAATTCAAAAAATAATGGAAGGCTGAGACCTTCCATTATTGTTCAGTTCTTGATCAAACTTCAAGGCGCTTTATTTCTTCTTCACAGGGTCGCAAGTGAGTCCGCAACCTAATCGCTTAAGAATCTTTCTATCGACTTCGCCCAACATAACGGTACTGTGCATCTGACAACCACGCAGTTTGGGAAGTTGTTCAAGGGCCTTGCGACAATTCTCGTCATGTTGAGATAGTACAGAAATGGCCACCAGCACTTCATCGGTATGCAGACGAGGGTTAGTGCCACGCAAATAGTCAATTTTGGTCTTTTGGATAGGCTCAATCATGCTCTGAGGGATGAGTTTGACATCGTGACCGATGCCCGCAAGATGCTTCATCACGTTAAGCAGCAAGGCAGCACAGCAACCTAAGAGCGCACCTGTCTTGGAAGTGATGATGGTGCCATCTTCCATTTCCATTGCAGCACAATGTACACCCGTCTGAACCTTCCGGTCGTTGGCAGCAACAGTGACACGTCGGTCTGCTGTGGTGATTTTAGCCTGGTTGAAAAGCATTTGAATCTTGCTGACCTCATTTTCGTTGCAGGCACCATCAGCCAGTTTGTTGGTTGCATCATAATATCTCCTAATGATTTCATCCTTAGAAGCTTGACTGCACACCTTATCATCACAAATACAGAAACCCACCATATTCACACCCATATCCGTTGGTGACTTGTAGGGGTTCTCACCATAAATGCCTTCGAAGAGGGCATTGAGGACAGGGAATATTTCGATGTCACGATTGTAATTGATGGCCACTTGTCCGTATGCGTCAAAATGGAAGGGGTCAATCATATTCACATCATTGAGGTCAGCGGTAGCTGCTTCGTAGGCGATGTTGACTGGATGCTTCAGTGGAAGACTCCACACAGGGAAGGTCTCGAACTTGGCATAACCAGCACGAATACCACGCTTATGCTCGCCATAGAGTTGGCTCAGACACACAGCCATCTTGCCACTACCAGGACCTGGAGCTGTGATGATGACAAGCGGACGGGTGGTCTCCACATAGTCGTTCTTGCCAAAGCCCTCATCGGAAGCGATGAGTTCCACATTATGGGGATAACCATCAATGAGATAGTGGCAATAGGATTTGATGCCCATACGTTCCAGACGATGGCGGAACTGGTCAGCTGCGCGTTGACCATCGTAATGGGTGATGACCACAGAACCCACATAGAAATCGCGGGTCATGAACTCATCTCGCAAACGCAGCACATCTTCATCGTAAGTGATGCCAAGATCGGCGCGCATCTTGTTTTTCTCGATATCCTCAGCACTGATCACAATCACAATCTCGAGGCTATCACGCAGTTGGGCGAACATACACAGCTTGCTATCGGGCTTGAATCCAGGCAACACACGGGAAGCATGGTGATCATCAAACAGCTTACCACCTAATTCAAGGTAGAGTTTGCCATCAAACTTCGCAATCCGTTCACGGATGTGCTGCGATTGTATTCTGAGGTATTTCTCGTTGTCAAATCCTCTTTTCATACTATAGTTTTTTACTTTTTCGGCTGCAAAGGTATGAAAAAATCTTAATTCTTAATTCTAAATTCTAAAATTATTCTTATCTTTGTAGCGAATTTCATCAAAATTACAAAGACTATGCAAGCGTATTGGGAAATGTTTCAAGGTATGGACACTTGGATGCAGGTGTTCTGGGGATGTGCCGTCGTTGGCTCTGTCATCTTCATCATTCAGACGGTGCTGACACTGATTGGGATGGACAGCACAGACATGGATGTGGACTTCGATGGCGCTGGCACCATGGACTTGGGTGGTGGCATCTCGCTGTTCAGCATCAAGAACTTTGTCAATTTCATCGTCGGCTTCGGTTGGGCAGGTGTATGTTTCAGCGGAGCCGTTGAAAGCAATTGGTTGCTGACCCTCATCGCTGTGGTGGTGGGTGTTGCATTCGTATTGATGTTCTTCTTCATCAAGAAACAGACCAAGAAGCTGGAACATAATGGAGCCTTCAACATTGAAGACTGCGTGGGCAAGACAGTCGATGTCTATTTGCGTATACCCGGTCAGAAGAGTGGCAAAGGAAAGGTGCAGGTGAGCCTCAACGGTTCCGTGCAAGAATTCGAAGCCATGACTGAGGGTGAAGGTGTCCCCAGCGGACAAAAAGTCGAAGTTGTCAGTATTATTGACGGCTTTACCGTACTTGTCAAATAATCGTTCATTATTCGTTAATTATTAATCGTTAATTGTATATGACTTATCTTATTATTGTAGCAGTAGTGGTAGCCATCGTGCTTCTCATTTCCATCATCAATCGTTACAGAAGATGTCCGTCTGACAAGATTCTGGTAGTTTATGGAACCACAGGTAACCGAGGCAGCGCCAAGTGTGTGCATGGCGGTGGTACGTTCGTATGGCCGATCATTCAGGACTATGCATACCTGAGCCTGACCCCCATCAGCATTGATGCCAACCTCACCAATGCCCTGTCGCGTCAGAACATCCGTGTCGATGTGCCTTGCCGATTCACTGTCGGTATCTCCACTGACACTGAAAGCATGACGGCAGCAGCCGAGCGCCTGTTGGGACTCACGGCTGGTCAGATTCAGGAACTGGCACGAGACATTCTTTTCGGTCAGTTGCGTCTCGTCATCGCCACTATGAGTATTGAGGAATTGAACAGCGACCGCGACAAGTTCTTAGAGGCCATCTCCAGCAATGTCGAGGTGGAATTGAAGAAGATTGGTCTTCGTCTCATCAACGTGAACGTGACTGACATTAACGACGAGAGTGGCTATATCGAGGCACTCGGTCAGGAAGCCGCTGCCAAGGCCATCAACGAAGCCAAGGTGCGTGTAGCAGAGCAAGAGAAGTTTGGTGAAATCGGTAAGGCTGAAGCCAACCGAGAAACCCGTATCCGTACAGCTGAAGCCAACGCTATGGCTGTACAAGGCGAGAATGAAGCCAAGGTACAGATTGCCAACTCTGATGCCGACCGTCGTGAACGAGAGGCAGAAGCACAGCGCAAAGCTATTGCAGCCGAAAAAGTGGCAGCCGCCAAAGCATTGGAAGAGGCTTATTCTGCTGAGCAGAAAGCCGAAGAGGCTCGTGCCGACCGTGAACGTGCCACCCAGAGTGCCAACGTGCTTGTGAGCCAAGAGATTGAAAAGAAACGTAAGATTATCGAAGCAGAGGCAGAGGCAGAAAAGATTCGTGTCAATGCGAAAGGTGAAGCTGATGCAGCCTATGCCAAGATGGAAGCTGAGGCACGCGGTCTCTTCGAGATTTTAAGTCGCCAGGCACAGGGTTACGACAAGATGGTGCAGGCAGCTGGTGGCGAAGCCAACAAGGCATATATGCTCCTCTTGCTGGAGAAGTTGCCAGAATTGGTAAAGACGCAAGTGGAAGCCGTCAAGGGTATCAACATCGACCATGTGACCGTTTGGGATTCAGGCAATTCAGCCGACGGCAAAGGTAGCACTGCCAACTTCCTCAGCGGTCTGATGAAGAGTGTTCCCCCACTCCACGAGCTTTTCGACCAGGCTGGACTTGCATTACCTGAATATTTGGCCAAAAAGAAGGAAGAGCCAACAGAGGCGGAAGAAGTTGCAGAAGAAGAATGATAAAAAGAACAGATAACCAGTGAAGAAATTATTCTATTTAGTGCTCGCGACTTGCGTCGTGAGCGCTTCCATATGTATCGCCAGTTGTAAAGACGGTGAGACCTACGCTGAACGAAAGAAAAAAGAGGACCGGTCCATCGGGCAATTCCTGCAGGACAATGACTTTGTGGGCAAAATCAACCCCATCTCAGAGGAACAGTTCTATGCACAAGATAGCACAACAGACCTCTCCAAAAACGAATTTGTCCGCTTCAACAAAGACGGCATCTATATGCAGATTGTCAACAAGGGTGAGGGCCCCACGATGGTAGAACTAGCGAAAGCACGAGAAGACAACACCGTCAAGCGTCCCATCCTGTGCAAATTCCTTGAATATGATATTCAGGGAGGGGACACAACTTGCACCAATATGTCCTTCTTCAAGAACAATGCCAGCAAACTGGATGAAATGATGTGTGAATACGACGATTTTAGCCGTAGTTACACAGCATCGTTCACCAAAGGCGAAATGAAGACCGCCTATGGTTCTCCTGTACCTGTAGGCTGGCTCAAACCTTTAGACTTCATCCGTCTGACCAAGGTGGATGGGAAAGAGGCTAAAGTACGCATCATTGTTCCCCACACCTCAGGTACAGCCAATGCCTCAGGTCACGTGCAACCCTTCTATTACGAGATCACGTACATGTTCTCACCAAATTTCTGATCTAATTATAAATGAATATATGAGTTTAATTAAATCTATTTCCGGCATCCGAGGTACTATTGGTGGTCGTGCCGGCGAGGGACTGAATCCCCTTGACATTGTGAAATTCACCAGTGCTTATGCCACCCTCATCCGTCGCACCACAAAGGTGCAGAGCAATAAGATTGTGGTGGGTCGCGACGCCCGCATCTCTGGCGAGATGGTCAAAAACGTCGTGTGTGGCACCCTCATGGGCATGGGCTTCGATGTGGTGAACATCGGTCTTGCTTCTACACCTACTACTGAAATCGCTGTCACGATGGAAGGTGCCTGTGGTGGCATCATTATCACAGCCAGCCACAACCCTCGTCATTGGAACGCCCTCAAGCTTCTCAATGAGAAAGGTGAATTCCTCAATGCCGCTGAGGGTAACGAAGTGTTGAAGATTGCGGAAGCGGAAGATTTTGACTATGCTGACGTAGATCATATGGGGAAATATTTCAAGGACACTTCCTACGACCAGAAGCACATTGATATGGTGCTTGGTCTCGACCTCGTGGATGTGGAAGCCATCAAGAAGCAGAACTTCCATGTTGCTTTCGACAGCATCAACTCTGTAGGTGGCATCATCCTACCTAAACTTTTATTCGCCCTTGGTGTGGAACACATCACCCCACTCTATGCAGAACCCACAGGCGATTTCCAGCATAATCCTGAGCCATTGGAGAAGAACCTCTCCGATATTATGGGTCTGATGGCAAAAGGAGGCAATGATGTCGGTTTTGTCGTTGACCCAGACGTTGATCGACTCGCCTTCATCTGTGAGAACGGCAAAATGTATGGTGAGGAATATACCCTCGTCACTGTTGCGGATTACATCCTCAAGCATACCCCCGGCAACACCGTCAGCAACCTCTCCTCTACACGTGCTCTGCGTGACGTGACTCGCAAGTACGGTCAGCAGTACAACGCAGCTGCTGTAGGCGAAGTGAACGTTGTGACCAAGATGAAGGAGACTAACACTGTCATTGGCGGTGAAGGCAATGGTGGCGTCATCTACCCCGCTGCCCACTACGGACGTGATGCCCTCGTTGGCATCGCCCTCTTCCTTAGTCATCTGGCACACGAACGCGAGGCCAAGCCCGGACTCACCGTCAGCCAACTTCGTGCCACCTATCCCGACTATGCCATCGCCAAGAACCGCATTGACCTGGATGCGTCCACCGATGTGGACGCCATCCTCGCCAAAGTCAAGGCCATGTACACAGGTCAGGAAGGAGTGGAAGTCAACGACATCGATGGTGTAAAGATAGACTTCCCTGACAAGTGGGTACATCTGCGCAAGTCTAACACTGAGCCCATCATCCGTGTCTATTCCGAAGCCGCCACAATGGAGGCTGCCGACGAAATTGGCAAGCAAATCATGGATGTGGTGTATTCAATGAAATAAAGCCCATTGACAAACGCACCGATGGAAGAACAGACTCAAACGAATATGGAGCAGCCAGATCAGGCTACGCAGAAAGGGGCAACCAAACTCATCATCCTTGGTGTAGTGGTGGTACTCATTGCTATCGCTGCGGCATTGTTGGTGTATCACAATCTCTACACGAAACCACTCCTTGAGGAAAATAACGACTTAAAGGAACTGGCAGAACTAGAGAAGCAGGAGATGGAGAGCCAATACAAGGAGTTCGATGTGCAGTACGAGATGCTGCAAAGTCAGTTAAGCAACGATAGTCTTATCGCACAGATTGAAAACGAGCGTCGCCACACCCAGCAACTGCTTGAAGAACTGGAACGCACGAAAGCCACAGACGCCGCCGAAATCAAACGATTGAAGGCAGAGATTGCATCACTGAGAGAGGTGTTGAGAAGCTATATCATGCAGGTGGATTCACTCAACCGCATCAACCAGTCACTCAACGAGGAGAACACCCAGATCAAGGAGCAAATCACCCAAGCGAACACCCAAATCACCAATCTCTCCACCGAACGTAACGAATTGAAGGACAAGGTGAACATTGCGGCTCAATTAGATGCCACTGGTTTTTGGGTGACCCCCAAGGACAAGAAGAGCAAGGATGCCAAGAAGGTGAAGGACGTGAAGAAGTTTGCCTTCGGGTTTACCATCGTAAAAAACGTGACCGCTCAAAACGGACAACGCATCGTATATGCCCGTATTCTCAAGCCCGACAATTCGGTGATGGGTCAGAAGGGTACGTTTGCCTACGAGAACACTCAACTAGAATACACTGAAAAGAAATACATTGACTACACAGGTGAAGAAGAGAAAGTGACCATGTACAGCGATGTGACAGAATTTCTCGAGGCTGGCACTTACAAACTCTTTATCTTCTGCGACAACCAAATGATTGGACAAACTTCATTCACTTTAAAATAATGACCAAAGTATCCCCATCCCTCTTGGCGGCTGACTTTGCCAACCTGACCAAGGATATTGACATGATTAACCGTAGTGAAGCCGATTGGCTCCACCTTGACGTGATGGACGGCGTGTTTGTGCCGAACATCAGTTTCGGATTCCCCGTGCTCGAAGCGGTGGCAAGGATTTGCAAGAAGCCCCTCGATGTGCATCTGATGATTGTGGATCCAGGCAAATTCACAGAGCAAGTGAAGGCACTTGGAGCCTACATGATGAACGTACACTACGAAGCTTGCACCCACCTGCACCGCACTATCCAGCAGATTCACGCTGCAGGCATGAAAGCGGGTGTCACCCTTAATCCTCACACCCCTGTCAATGTGCTTGAAGACATCATACAGGACGTGGATATGGTATTGCTGATGACCGTCAACCCTGGATATGGCGGACAGAAATTTATCGAACACTCCATCAACAAAGTTCGCCGACTCAAAGAACTCATCCAGAAGTCTGGTAGTCATGCCCTCATCGAGGTGGATGGCGGTGTGAACGGTAATACTGGCCGTCAGTTAGTCGAGGCAGGTGTTGATGTGCTTGTAGCTGGCAGTTATGTGTTTGGAGCGGCACAACCAGAAGAAAGAATCAAGGAACTGAAAAGCCTCTGATGAATTGGCAGAACCATCCTCTCATTCGCCTCATCATTCCCTTCACATTGGGTATGGTTGGGGCGAATCTTTTTATCAGCCACATGAACATGGTGGTGTTGTTCATTCTCTGCTGTGTGGTGCTCGCCCTCTCATTTTTTGGGATTAAAACATCCAATCTCAAAAAGGATGGTAAGTTTGGGTTGGTGGCGATGTTGCTCTTCTTACTCATCGGCATGACATGCTACACAGGCAAGTATCGCCACATCGAAAACGGCATTCCTACTGACACAACATTTGTCCAGGGAACACTCGTTGAACTGCCCAAGGAAAAGACCCATTCATGGGCACTTGAACTTGAACAAGAGAATGGCAGACACATTATGCTATATATAGGGGGACAGCCAGAGGGACTTTCCTTGGGAGACACTATTGTAGGCAAGGTTCTCCACCTTCATGCCACCAACCATTGTGAGGATGACTCCTTCAAAAACTACAATAATTATCTTTTTCATCACGGAATTTGTGCTACAGCCTATGCACCCCGTAATCAATGGCAAGTAAGACATTGCTCTACAAGTCCATCTCTTTTCCTTGTAGCCAAAAACAAACAAGAGACCCTTCACCATATTTATGACGAGCACGGTATCAGCGATGAAGCGGGTAGCATCATTGAAGCGATGACCATCGGCCACAAAGCCAATCTCTCGCCTGACACTCGCCAGGCATACGCCAATGCAGGTCTCAGCCACATTTTGGCACTTTCCGGTTTCCATGTAGGCATCATCGTCTTGATGATACAGGTCTTTTTTCTCAAATCGTTCCTTCCCCTCAGATGGCAGTGGGTCAGTCATCTCCTCATCATTGCCACCCTTTGGTGCTATGCCCTGCTCACGGGCATGTCACCTTCCTTGGTTCGTGCCAACACAATGTTCACGATTTTATTACTCTGCCAATTCTTGAACCGCGAGGTCATTTCAGTCAATTCTTGTGCTCTCGCCTTCTTTTTGATGCTCTGTTTCAATCCATTCTACCTTCACGACATTGGATTCCAACTATCCTTCTTAGCCGTCAGCGGTATCGGATTGTTAGGGAAAAAGGTGGTCAACCTCTTCACCTATTCTCATCGTTTCATTCATTATACCTGGCTCATCACTGTGGTTGCCATTGCACTCATCAGCACCATCTTCACTGCTCCACTCGTTGCACACTATTTCGGAAAACTCACCCTCATCTCTCCTATCAGCAATCTCATTCTCTTTCCCCTCGTCTATCTTCTCATGTGGGCATCCATCCTCTGGTGGCTATTCCTCTGGTGTGAACCCATCAACAGTATTCTCACCACCGTGCTCAACTGGACAGCCAACACGATGAACACCATTGTCGAGCGCCTCTCGTCCCTACCCTTCGCAACCATCCATTGGCAACCCGACACGCTCACCACTATTCTCTGTTACATGGTGCTGCTCATCCTCACCTATTTCATTTCAAGAAAAATTCCTGCCAAACTTTCAGCATAGAACTTTCGTTGGTAGAAATGATTTCGGCAGAACGGGTAAAGTTCCGATACTCCTGTTTGCGTTTGGGATCAATGTGAGAAAGGATGTTCTTGGTTGTAGCCTGAAAGACCTCACCACGCACTTGGAAATAGAATTCATTCATCATAGGCAGCGGTTGCTCTTCCATCACAATGCCCGCATCGGCACTGGCAATGTCAGACACATTAAATGTTGCTCCCTGTAAGATATTCTTGGTCTTGTTGATGTAGTCAAGGTATTTCTGGTCAAGTGCTTTCTGGTTCACTGCCCTGACACAAATAACACGGGCCACCTTGCCATCGATGGAGTCTTCTTGCACGATTCGTCCAAAACGAGATTCACTACTCACTGGCATATACGTGTCACCATTGGGAAACTCGACATACAGCACTGAGCCAGGAATGGCCTCCATAAGCGTGTCGTTCTGACTATACCAAAGCGTCTGATTACCCACATGGATGTTGCAGGGCACTACGGTTTTGGAGCGGCGAAATATCCCCGTATAGACTGTTGCTGTACGGAACTGCTTATTGATAAAGGGCCATACGCCCGTAGGTTCCCAGTCCTTATTGTTTTGGGCGAAGGACACCATAAACGATAAACCACAGACTAATAATACTAAAAATCGCTTCATAACCTTGACTTTTAACTCTTAATCGTATCTTTAGGACACTTGGTTTGCCAAAAACTTTCAGCTCGGCGAAGCCAGACCCTAATCTCACTTCACTTTCACAACGAGGTACTTGCTGACACTCCAGAACTTAGCGGCATCGGTGATGCGGAGGGTGTACTGACCCTTGCTATCCTTGAGCAATGTGTAAGAACCTGCAGGATGATTGGTAAGGATGCTGGCAGACTTGCTTTCCAATGGGATGACATTGACCTTGCGAATGTCTATCTGCGTAAAATAATTCTTGTTGTAGTTGCCTTGCAGCACTTCACCTTTATTAAGTATGCCCTCTGCCTTCAATTCTTTGCTAGTGCCAAACACATACCAAGCCGTGTTAAGTTGAGCATCCTGATTGCGGGCAATCTGCACAGTTTCATCACGTTGTTGTTTCACCTGAGCATTCTCATCCTGCAACGTAGTGACAGTGCCTGTGAGTTCCTCTATTTTCACCTCCTGCTCAGCGAGTTGAGCACGCAAGGTCTCCAATTCTGCATTCTTCTCATTGAGTTGCTGAGTGAGGGAACCAATGGCCTCCTTCAGTTTGGTAGAGTTAATGGAACTGGAATTGAGTTTGCTCTGCAATTCCTCTATCTTACGTTTGTTCTCCTCGAGGGTCTCTTGGATGAACTGCATGTTCTCGCGGATATTCTCAGCAGCGTCGTTATTCTCGGCGCCTGAACGCAGCATATTCACACGACCTTCAGCCTCATTGATGAGGTCGAAACCCTGCTGAATCTCGTTGAACGTACCCATCAGGTCATTCAATTCATCGTCCTTCTGATCAATGATGTTGCGCAACGAATCGCGTTCGCGGTCATTATTTGAACCTCCTTTGAATCCGTCAATACAACTACTGGCGAGCATTGAAACGAGCGCTGCCATGAAAACAATCTTCTTCATAATCTTATTTTATATTTGACAATTTACTTCTTTATTTTCCACCTCACACCTCTCACTTCTTATATTTATTCTTTTTCTTGCCTATCCCCATTAGCATGGAGAGTTGAGGGTTTTCTACATCTAACATTTGGCATTGGACATCTGATATCTGGGAGTCATCGCTCTTTCCTGCCAAGATAATCACAATCTCCCCCAAAGGTTCAGTGGCTGTAAAATGCGCCACAACCTCTTTCAGCGTTCCCCTCACATGCTCTTCGTGCACCTTCGATATTTCCCTTGCCACACTCACCTGTCGTTCCTCACCAAACACATTTGCAAACTGCTGCAAGGTCTTCAACAATCGGCGTGGTGATTCATAAAACACGATACTGCGTGTCTCATCCTTCAATACCTCCAGTCTCGACTGCCGTCCCTTCTTCTGAGGCAAGAAGCCCTCGAAGCAGAACTTGTCACAAGGCAATCCACTACTCACTAATGCCGGCACAAAAGCCGTTGCACCTGGCAAAGTCTGCACCTCAATACCATGCTTTACGCATTCCCTCACCAACAAGAACCCTGGGTCGCTGATGCCCGGAGTACCAGCATCGCTGATGAGTGCCACCGTCAAGCCACCCTGAATTTTCTGGACAACCTGCTGCACCGTCTCATGCTCATTGAACTTATGATGAGACATCAACGTACCATGAATGTCATAATGCTGCATCAGCACCCCTGAGGTACGTGTGTCCTCAGCCAAAATCAAATCGGCCTCTTTTAACACCCGCACAGCCCTGAAGGTCATGTCCTCCAGATTCCCCACAGGGGTCGGCACAACATATAATGTTCCCATTACTTGCAGATTTACGATGCAAAAGTATGAATAAAAAACCTTACAATGTGAATTTTAATCCCAAAAACAACTTTTTTTCACACAATCAGCCACGAAACAACATTTTTTTACGTATCTTCGTGGCGAAAAACTTCACTATTTTCAATTTTACGAAAATGAAGACCAAGACTTTTACCTTCGACCGCGTAGTGCGGATTCTTATCAGTATTGTCATTTTAGCGGCTGCTTATCTCCTAATTCAGCGGCTGAGCGCTGTGCTCATCCCCTTTTTGGTGGCGTGGCTCATTGCTTACCTGCTCTACCCTATTGTGACGTTCATTCAGTACAAATGCCACGTGAAGTCGCGTGTGCTGAGCATTATCATCACGGTGCTACTCATTTTGGGCATCATCACAGGTGGCTGCTATCTCATCATCCCACCCATCGTGGAGGAAATGGAACATCTGAAGGACATCATTGTAGAATACGTCACGACCGACTCAACGGTGGCTTCGGTGTCGTCGGAGGTGCAGAACTACATCAAGCACAACATCGACCTGAACGAGATCACAAAGGCGTTGACCGTGCAGGATGTGTCGCAGTTCCTAGAGGAGAAGGTACCACAGTTCTTCTCGATTGTGAGCAGCAGCGTGAGTGCTATTGTGGGCTTTATCGCCTCGCTTATCGCCATCATCTACCTTTTTTTCATTCTGGTAGATTATGAAGTGATGGCTGAGGGGCTGTTCAAAATGATGCCCAAAAACAAACGTGGTATTGTGCATGAGATTATGCTCGACCTGCAGAAGGGTATGAACGCTTATTTCCGTGGACAGACCATCATCGCGATGTGTGTGGGTGTGCTCTTCTCCATCGGATTCCTCATCATCGACTTCCCTCTGGCCATTCCTCTCGGACTCTTCATCGGATTCCTCAATCTGGTGCCTTACCTGCAAGTCGTCGGCTTTATCCCTACCATTATGCTGGCGCTGCTGAAGGCTTATGACACTGGGCAGAGTTTCTGGGGCATCATACTTGCCGCTCTCATTGTATTTGCTGTGGTGCAGGCCATCCAAGATTGGGTGCTCACCCCTCGCATCATGGGTAAGGTGACGGGACTCAATGCTGCCGTCATCCTCTTGGCACTCTCCATCTGGGGCAGTTTGCTCGGCTTTGTCGGACTGATTGTTGCCCTGCCGCTCACCACCCTCATTGTCTCCTATTATAAGAGATATGTGTTGGAAGAAACGGAGGAAAAGGAAGAGAATATACAAAAAGAAGAATGAAAAATCAAAAAAGTTCATCTTTTATTTTGTACTATCCCAAAAATGCACTACCTTTGCACCCGCTTACGGCAAAGGACAGGCGTAAAACCCTGCTCAACCCTCTCGGAGGGAACTCTGTAAGCCAATAGGTAGATCCGCTAGCTCAGTCGGTAGAGCACAACACTTTTAATGTTGGGGTCTTGGGTTCGAGCCCCAAGCGGATCACCAAAACAAAATCGCAAGGGACGGCTTATCTGTTTCTTGCGATTTTTTTCGTTTCTGAAACACGAAAAGAAAAATAACGTGTAAGTCACTGAGGGATAAACAACTAAATGGTGTGATGTAAAATTTTTGTAAATTATTTTCCACCCCCAAATGAAAATGTAAAATTTTTGTAAATTCATTTTTTTGGTACTTTTACGATGAAACCTTTATCTTTGCATCATCAAAAATGTTTCATTAAAAAAGTTTACATTATGAAAAGATTAACAACCCTCATTCTCATCATGCTGACCACCCTCGCAGGTTGGGCACAGCAACCAACAGATCAGCCAAACGTCTATGCGCTTCCGTTGCCGCTCGATACTGACCCTGCACGTGAGTTCCTTAAAATAGACATAGACAGTATTGCCGACTCTAATATCCAAGAGGCCAAGGAGCAATTGGATCCCAAAGAGATGAAGTCCAAGAAAAAGGACAAGAAAATGAGCAAAAAAGCGAGCAAGACGCTCAAGCAAACGAAAAAGAGCATCACGTTCGTCGTGGATGAGGATTTGCCTGCACCCAAGCAGACATTCACGATGCTCTCATCCAAAGACCTTTCCAGTCGTATCATTAGCAAGAAGAATATTCCAAGCGTCGTTCACAATGTGGTGAAGACCAGTTTCGACGAGGAAAAACTATGCTATCTGGGCGAGGACAACTTCTTTAAATGTATCGTGCAGGCGTTTGCCGACCACCGTCCTTTGGTGCTGTCGCCCGATATGGTGTGGCTCCTCATCGGTCAGGGCTTCTCACGCTATGTAAATGCCCATTCGGAAGAGTTGCGCGACAAACTGGTGTCTCATCAGGGCAAGATGGTCTTGAGGGTAGAGAAAGACAACGACGTTCTCAACCCTTCCAAGGGGGATTGGGCGCAGTTGCTGAACGACTTCTCTGACCTGATCGCTGAAAACACAAAGGGGGAGGTGGCGGATATGATGACCGCCAACTTCTCTACTACAAGCATGGATGAACGCATTGCCTCACAGATCACGCTGATGGAGACCGTCAAGACGTATTTCGACTACTTGAACGTGGTGATTGCGTGTGGAATTCCGACCATCACGCTCGAAGGTACACCCGAAGACTGGCAGAAGGTGCATGAGAAGGCACGTGGCTTGTCGAAGTATGGTCTTGAGAAATGGGCGAACGAGTTGGACCCCATCCTTGCCGAATTTGTCAAGGCATCGGAGGGGAAACCCAATCAGGCATTTTGGGAGAATATGGTGATGAAATACCGTGTGGATAAATTCAAGTCCAAGAAAGTGTGTGGTATGTATGATATCAATGAAACGACCCAGTTGGATGGCTGGTTCCTGAAGTTCTTCCCTAACGAAAATGGAATAACACTAAACTATGTGCTTCACACGGATGATATGCCTTCGGAGATGGCGCGCGGAAACTTCACACAAGAATACATTGACCCTATCACTGGTGCGTCTCTGATGACCATCCCTATGCAGCTGTGGGCTGGATTTGTGGGTGTGCAAGTTGATAAAAAGACAGGTGCCCTCACCCCCAAGATTGGCTGGTTTGCCCGCATTGGCGATGATGAACAAGAAAAGCTCTCACTCCTGTATCAGATAGATCATCACGGAGGACTCTCCTACGCTTATCGCCATGAAACAGACACCCTGCCCGGCATCCTCGCCAAGATGACGAGCATCAGCAAATTGACGCTCCGTTTCAACAGATTTCCTGTCAACATCCCAGCATGGGTGGACAAGATTAACATAGATAAATTGGAAATATATGGTAACATCTCTGACGATGAAGAAACCCAGCTGCGCCAGCGATTCTCAAACATCGAGATTAACAAGACAAAACCGTGGAAGCCGAAAGAAGAGGAGCGCTCCAACTCTCTCAAAGTCATTGACAGCGAATTAGAAGGAATCATAGCGTATGACCCATACGACATCCGACAAGTGCTAGAATAAAAGAAAGAGTGACAGTCACGTATTATGCAGGATTTTCCTCTTCTGCTGCGAGGTTCTGTTCTTCCTCTACATCGAAGTCGTAGGTCAGTTTGGCACCTCGATTCTCTAAAGCGATGAAGTTGAGTGTACGCAGGAGACCTTGAAGGGTTTGTTTGCGCTCTGAGGGCTTGAGTTGGCACTCCCATATCTCAATAGTGTGCCAACCTTGTGCCTTGAGTGCCAAGAGGTTCTCATGATCACGTTGCTTGTTACGAAGAATCTTGGCCGTCCAAAAATCCACATGGGTTTGAGGTGTCTTGTACATAGAGCAACCCTCGTGCCCATGCCAAAAGCAGCCATTGATGAAGATGCAGGTACGGAGTCCCACGATGGTCAGATCGGGTTTACCGGGCAAGGTCTTGGCATGAATACGATAACGGAATCCGTGACTGAACAGGAAACGACGCACCAGCATCTCAGGTCGCGTATTCTTCGACCTGATCTTGCGCATGCAGTCACTCCGCTGCTCTGGTGTCATCTTGTCTGCCATATATTTAACCTTAACGATAACCTTAACGATAACTTTAACGAAACTAAAAACTAAAAGTTAAAAACTAAAAGTGATAGTATCTCACCTCTAACCTCTTACTTCATACCTCTTACCTACCACTGCTTCTCCGTCATATATTTCCAATATCTTCTGGGCATATCATTCAGTTGCTTCTTGGGGTTCATCCGTTCACGGATACAGATAGCCTTAAAGTAGGTGCGCCACAATTCTTGAAAGAGTTTATCATCTTCGCTCAATACCTCATCATTCAGTTTGCCGTTTTCGAGATCGAAAGGCAACGCTTCTTCGTCCTGGAACGTGATGCGTGTCACCTCCTGCTGGTCGTAGTAGAATCCGTAACGACGTTTGGCATCGAAGATGAGCCAAGGCTGGTCGCCAAACCTGTCCTTAAAGTGATTCACCACCAACGGCAACACATTCTGGTCAGGTGAGACGACACCCAGATACGTTCCATCCTTCGCTTTCTGAAAACGCACGAATTGCATCATCCGCAAGCGTTCATGCATCACCCTTCGGAAGGTGTTGGTCACCGTCAGCACATCAGGGTCGGAGAAGTTCCTCTCGATGCTTCGTGCCCCCTCCGGTTGTTGGAACACCTTATATATATAATGAAAGAGAGGGGTATCTAATTCGGGCGATTCCGATAGATAGCTCACAGTCATCAGCCTCATCGCTTCCTTCGACACATGTCTCTCCAATCCTGCCCACACCCGTTGCGCTCTATCATCCGAAGTCACTACCTCATGCACCTCCTCACAGAACATCGGCAGCGGTTCTCCCTTCCCCACCAATACGTCAGGTCGCTGATGAAGTGAGTAAGCATCAAAGACAGCGGAAAGCACCCCGTCCAAGGTTCTATCGATAGTGTAGACAAGCATCACTTCTCCTCCTCAAAATCCAGTGTCAGTTGCAACTCCGCCGCCGCCTTCTTCTTCTGTGCCTTTGAGACGAGCAGAGGTTTGAGGCGTTCTGGGTGCAGTTCGTTGATGCCGACAATGGGGTTGGCATAGCCGTCCGTCAGTTCGTGGCACGTGATGAAGTACTTTGCCTTTTTCATCACCACTCCCATCTTCTTCAAGTGGTAAGACGTGATGCGGTTGAAGCGTCGGGAGTTCACGATGAGCAGAGCTGACTTCACACCGATGCCCGGCACACGCAGTATCTTTTCATAGTCGTCTCTGTTGATATCCACAGGGAATTGCTCGGGATGTCGCAAAGCCCACGCCAGTTTGGGATCCACCTCCAAATCCAGATTGGCATTCGCCTCATCCACGATTTCCTCCACCTTGAACTGATAGAACCGCATCAACCAATCTGCTTGATACAGGCGATTCTCTCGCACCAAAGGCGGCTGTTTCAACACAGGCAGACGAGGGTCGTAGGTGTTCACGCTCACATAGCCAGAGTAATACACACGCCGCATAGTGGGTTGTCCATACATCGCCGACGACATTTGCAAGATGTCCCTGTCGGTCTCTGCCGTCGCCCCCACAATCATCTGGGTGCTCTGTCCTGCTGGCACAAATCTTGGCACATGTCGCAAGTGCTTCCTGTCCTCCTTGTTCTCCAACACACCCTGCTGAATGAATCGCATCGGTGTGAACACACTCTGGTGATCCTTCTCAGGTGCCAGCATCTTCAGCGATGCCTCATTCGGAACTTCGATATTCACGCTCATACGGTCGGCATATCGTCCTGCCTCACTCAGCAATTCACGGCTCGCCCCTGGGATGCTCTTCAAATGGATGTAACCATTGAAGTGGTGCACCGTTCGCAAGTCCTTCGCAATCGCCACCAGTCGTTCCATCGTATAGTCAGGATTCCGCACCACCCCACTGCTCAAGAAGAGCCCCTCGATGTAGTTCCGTCTGTAGAATTCCATCACAATCTCCTCCAGCTCGTGCACAGCCAACGTCGCCCGTTTGATGTCGTTGCTCCGCCGATTGATACAGTAGGCGCAATCGTACATGCAATAGTTTGTCAGCATCACCTTCAAGAGTGAGATGCATCGTCCATCATCCGCAAACGAGTGACAGATGCCAACTCCTCCCACCGTGTTCCCCACCATCCCTTGCTTACCACCGCGCACAGTGCCACTCGACGAGCACGACACATCGTACTTCGCCGATTCAGCCAATATCCGCAGTTTCTCCAAGGTCTTTTCTGTCAACATAGGCACCTCTTAAATTCACTCTCAAAATTAGGCGTCAACACATGCTTTCCTATGGCCTCACGAATCTCCTCCATCGTCCAGAAACGGCCACCATCCAATTCCTCCGCCGAAGGTCGGATAGGACCATCATAGGTCGTTCGGTTGACATACACCAACTCCCGTTCACGAGAACTCTCAAACACATATCGGTCAATCTGTTCAGCCGTAAAGTCGGTGATGCCCAACTCCTCACGCACCTCACGACGCAACGCCTCCTCAGGCGTCTCACCATAATCAATATGTCCACCCACAGCGGTATCCCACTTGCCTGGCTGAATGTCCTTCCACTCAGGACGCTTCTGCAGGTAGAGGTCGCCAGCAGCGTTGAACACATGCAGATGCACCACAGGGTGCAACAGCCGTGAACCATTGTGGCATTCGCCACGTGTGGCCGAACCGACCACTGTTCCCTCCTCGTTCACGATTGGGAACTTTTCTTCCTGATTGTCCTTCATGATGACAGCGTTAATGTATTTATAGATGGATTACATACTCTATACGTTGCAAAGATACGAAATAAAAAACAAAATAATCTAACTTTTTTATTTTTTTGAAAAAATTCTTCATCGAACGTTGCCTCATAAGAGACGCATACAGATACTTAATCGTTGTCAATCAAAACGTTACAAAAGGTTTAATTCCGCATCCCTAAATCTGTTATAGGAAATCCCCTACTGTTTGGGGATTTTCAGTTTGAAACCCATAGCAATAGTCCGTAACTTTGCATCGTCAACAAAAACAAAAGACAAATTCTTTAAGACAATAAAACAATAATTAATAACAAATAAAAACATCACAATTATGAAAAAGTTTATCACCATCGCTCTCGCAGCAGTTATCGCAATCAGTGCAAACGCAAAGAAGGTTAACACCGCAGTGTTCAACTCAGTGAAGGTCAACGCACCCGTGCACCTCGTGATCGTTCCCAGCAGGGAGTACTCAGTGAACGTCACCTCTCAGGAGTCAGGCCTCGCATCCGCCATCTCCTGGAGCATCAAGGATGGCGTGCTCAACATCTCAGCCCGCGACCTCGAGGCACTTGAGCAGGCAGACGGTCCAGTGGATGTCATCGTATCGGCTCCCCACGGTGTGGATTACCAGATTGGTCAGGACATGCAGCAGGTGTCCAGCAAGAAGCACAAGGTAGGTTTCAGACGTCATCGCCGCTAACAACACTCTTTTCCTCATCTATATATATTTAGCAACGAAGAGGCTTCCGAACAGGAGCCTCTTCGTTGCTGTATGGGCGAAGAGTTTCATTACTTTAACTTTGCAGCCAAATATAAGAGTCTTAATAACTCTTAATATGAAGTGGTTCAATAAATCGATAACAAGATGAAGATAAATCACAGTTTCTTTGTTGTAGAAAGGAAGGATTAACTGCCGGAGGTCAACCCAGTTTCATTACCAGGTGTACAGCCTATTTCTCGTTACAGGCCCTCCGGATTTCAAGCTGCAAATTC